>JGI26061J44794_1001137_pt1 | contig 11026 bp, 11 predicted proteins | sample MarorgKNORR_S2LV_5_FD_44794 | JGI IMG/M metagenome (IMG submission 44794) | reverse complement strand
TTTTGCTTTTAATCTTTGTTGTACACAGTTAAATGTTTAACTTGTCAGAGAGACTTGAATGTTTTTTTATCCAAGATTCTATTTCCTCAAACAGTTCTTTGAACTTAGTTATTCTAATTAAAACACTAACTTCTTGCCAAGCTTAATTTTAACCGTAATTTTGCAACTTCTTAATTTCTAAGTATGACAGAGTTTATTAGAAAGCGCNCAGTAAACGCTAAAAACGATATTTTAAGTGGAGTTACTGTTGCTTTAGCNTTAGTGCCGGAAGCTGTGGCGTTTNCATTTGTGGCTGGTGTTGACCCATTGGTTGGCTTGTATGCTGCATTTATGATTGGGATTATTACTGCCGTTTTTGGTGGTCGTCCAGGAATGATAAGTGGTGCAACCGGAGCTTTGGCTGTGGTTATGGTAAGTCTTGTTGCAGAAGGAAATGCAATGGGAATGGAAGCCGAAAATCTTGGTCTATACTACTTGTTTGCAACCGTTATTTTAATGGGAATTATTCAAATGTTAGCTGGCTTTTTTAAACTCGGAAAATTTGTACGCTTAATTCCACATCCTGTTATGATGGGTTTTGTAAACGGATTGGCCATCGTTATATTTATTTCACAATTAGGAATGTTTCCTGATTTAATTCCCAAAGGTGTATCTTTTTGGGAAAACACAGGAACTTGGTTTAGTGAACTCTTCTATAGTTTATCTACAAAAATAGAGTTTTGGATTATGATTGGCTTAGTTTCATTAACAATGGCAATTATGTTCGGTTTGCCGAAACTTACTAAAAAAATTCCGGAAGCTTTAGTAGCAATTCTTGTGATTTCAGGTATTGTAATTTTCGGACAATTAGACGTTGCAACTGTCGGTAGTTTTATTTCTGATGGTGGAGGTGAAGGGTTAAAAGGAGGTTTGCCACAGTTTCAGTTCGATATCTTTAACAAAGTGCCTTTCAATTTTGAAACCTTAAAATTTATTTTTCCTTATGCGTTGATTCTTGCAGCAATCGGATTGATAGAATCGTTAATGACACTTAATTTAATAGACGAATTAACCGAAACAAGAGGCAATGCTAACAAAGAATGTTTAGCACAAGGTGGTGCAAATATTGTAACCGGATTCTTTGGAGGCATGGGAGGCTGNGCTATGATTGGACAATCGCTTATTAACATAAAAGGAGGAGGACGAGGACGACTGTCAGGAATTGTGGCAGCATTAACATTGCTTGTATTTATTTTGTTTGCTTCTGGTTTAATAGAACGTGTGCCTATTGCAGCATTGGTTGGTGTGATGTTTATGGTTGTATTTGGCACTTTCGCCTGGAGTAGTTTCAGGATATTAAATAAAATTCCGTTTAGTGATGTTATTGTGCTGGTTGCTGTATCAGCCTTAACGGTTATTTTCGACTTGGCAATAGCAGTTATTGCTGGAGTTATTATTAGTGCTTTGGTATTTTCCTGGGAAAATGCAAAACGTATTCGCGCACGCAAACGTACAAAAGAAGATGGCACTAAAGTGTATGAAATTTGGGGACCTTTATTCTTCGGAAGTATTGCTGCTTTCAATGAAAAATTTGATGTAAAAAATGATCCTGATAAGGTTGAAATAGATTTTGTAGAATCCCGTGTGAGTGATCATTCCGCCATTGAAGCTATTTTTAATCTGGTAAATAAATATGAAGTGGCTGGAAAATCTGTTAAGCTGAAACATTTGAGTGAAGATTGTAAAATACTATTGTATAAAGCCAGTCCTAAATTTCATGGAGTGATTGTTGAAGCCATTGATGACCCTCGTTATCATTTGGCAGCAAATCCCGAAGTATTTACAAAAGGTTTATCTGAATATAATTTGTAAAATTGTCATTTCTGCAAATGTAGGAATCTTTTTAATTTTAACTTCAATTTATATTGGATTCCTGCCTCCGCAGAAATGACAAATCATTTAAAAAATTCATCTTCATCAACCAGTAACGTGGTTAATTCTACAGTATGATTATCGGGATCTTTTAAGTAAATGGAATGTAAATAATGATGGTCTTGAAACTGAAAAGGCACGTTAATTTCATTAAAATAATCTTGTGCTTTTTTGAAATCCTGGTTCGACACATTAAAAGCAAAGTGGTCGATTTTAACATTTCGAGATTCTTGATTACACTTTTCATCATCAAGATTTGAAGGAAAAATAGCAATTCCAGATTTGCCTGAAAGCATAAACACTGGAAATTCTCCCCATTTTTCTAACTGATATTTTTTTAAACCCAATACTCTGCTGTACCATTCAATAGAAATATCCATATCTTTAACACGAATAGCAACATGATCCAGAAAGTTAATATTGAAAGGAATCATTGTTTTACTCTTACCGCTTCAGGAACAAACTTGGTGTAATCGCCATTATTTCGAATCACATCACGCACAATTGAAGACGAAATAAAAGAGGTTTTAGCAGCAGTTAATAAAAACACGGTTTCTATTTCGGTAAGTTTTCGATTGGTATGTGCTATGGCTTTTTCAAATTCAAAATCGGCAGGATTACGGAGTCCGCGTAAAATAAAACCAACACCTTTTTCTTTGCAAAATTCTACGGTAAGTCCTTTGTAGGTAACGACTTTTATTTTTGGTTCGTCCGCAAAAGCTTCTTCAATAAATTGTTTTCGTTCTTCAAGAGAGAACATATATTTCTTTTCAACATTTACACCAATAGCAACAATAACTTCATCAAAAAGCGTAACGCCACGTTTTATAATATCGTAGTGACCTAAAGTTAATGGATCGAATGATCCTGGAAATAATGCTCTTTTCATATTTATTTCCTGCGAAGGCAGGAATCTCATTAATGTCAGTCAAATATAATCATTAATTATTTCAAAGTAATATGAATACTACAAACTGTAAACTTACCTTAAAGCCTCTTNAATAGCATTCCCAAACAATTCAGTTAAACTAATTCCAGCAGCCAATGCTTGTTGTGGCAAGATGCTTTCTTTGGTAAACCCTGGAACCGTGTTCACTTCTAAAAGATGAGGTTCTTCGTTTTTGAAAATATATTCGCTACGCGAAAAGCCTTTAAGCTTCAGTATTTCATACACTTGTTTTGCAACTTTGGTTACTTTATTTGCCATATTTTCACTAATTCTTGCTGGTGTAATTTCTTGAGATTCACCTAAATACTTGGCTTTATAATCAAAAAAATCATTATTGCTCACAATTTCGGTTATTGGCAACACTTTGGTTTTTCCTTTATAAGTAATTACCCCTACTGAAATTTCTGTACCATCCAAAAATTCTTCAATAATTATTTCGTCATCTTCTTTAAAAGCAAAACTAATCGCATCTTTAAGCTTCTCTTTTTTATACACTTTAGTAATTCCGAAACTACTTCCTGCTTTATTTGCTTTTACAAAACAAGACAAGCCAACTTTTGCAATAATATCATCTTCATTAATGGCATCACCAAGATTTAAGTGATACGATTCGGCAGTTTTTATTCCATAGGTTTTTAAAACACTTAAACAATCGCGTTTGTTAAAGGTAAGTGCGGCTTGATACATATCGCAACTTGTATGCGGAATATTTAATAATTGAAAGTATGCTTGCATAAAACCATCTTCGCCAGGTGAACCATGTATAGCATTAAACACACAATCAAAAGTAATTTTAGTATTATTGATTGTTACCGAAAAGGCGTTTTTATCAATTGGATATTCGTTGTCTTTTTCATCTACATAAACCCACTTGTCTTTAAAAATACAAACTTTAAAAACATTATATAGCTTTTTATCAAGAGATTGATACACTACAGTTCCGCTTTTTAATGAAATTTCATATTCGTTAGAATAACCTCCCATTATGATGGCAATATTTTTTTTCATGTGCTTATATTTATTGTTTTTTAACGGTCATCCCGATAATTATCTGGACTGTTCGCAATTAATCATTCCCTTAGATGATAAACTTTTTAATATGCTCGTTTCATAATATTTCCTACGAAAGCAGGAATCTTTTTAATTGAATGATAATTTATTTATCCACTACCAATACATTAATAATATGGTTTGTAAATCTAAAACGAACAATAAAACGTATTTATAAATAGTTAATCAAAAATATCATTAATTTATCAAAAGTAAAAACGGTTCTGTTTTTATATATTTGTCTTTTATAAAAGTAATCAATGAGCATCATTAAATTTCTTACGAGTAAAGTGTTTTTAAAGCAAATTATATTAGCAGTTACAGCTATTATTGTGTTGAGTTTTGTTGCATTGAAATGGTTAAAATATTCTACTAATCATGGGCAATTTGTTGAAGTACCTACGTTGAAAGGAAAAACTTTGGATGTTGTACAGATAGAATTAAACGATAAGGATTTGCAAATGATGGTACAGGATTCTGCCAACTACAATCCTAATTATCCTAAGTTTTCGGTTATTGAACAGAAGCCGGAAGAAGGCTCTTTGGTTAAAGAAAACCGTAAAATTTATTTAACCATAAACCCTTCAGGTTATAGAAAAGCTGCCGTGCCAAATATTATTCGTAATACTATTCGCCAGGCAAAACCTACATTAGAAGNTTTGGGTTTTATTGTAGGTAATATTACTTATGTTAATGATATTGGTGAAAACGAAGTTATTGCAATGAAATACAAAGGACAAACAATCCAACCTGGTAAACTATTGTCTAAAACTTCAAAAATAGATTTGGTTCTTGGGAATGGCAAACCTTCTTCTAATTAAAATGGACGAGCTAAACCATTTGCCTGAACAGGATAGCGATTTATACGAACACTATTCGTTTACAGTTGAAAAAGGGCAACAGCCTTTGCGAATTGATAAATATTTAATGAATTTTATCGAGAATNCCACGCGTAATAAAATTCAAGCTGCAGCAAAAGATGGNAGTGTTTTTGTTAATGGAATTCCAGTAAAATCGAATTATAAAGTAAAGCCATTTGATGAAATACGTGTTTTGTTGTCTCATCCTCCTCACGAATATTTATTGGTTGGCGAAGACATTTCAATTGATATTGTTTATGAAGATGCCGAACTTCTCGTTGTAAATAAACCAGCAGGAATGGTTGTACATCCAGGACATGGTAATTATTCGGGTACATTAATAAATGCACTGATTTACCATTTTGACAATTTACCAAAAAACTCTAACGACAGACCAGGTTTGGTACATCGTATTGATAAAGATACCAGCGGACTTTTGGTGGTTGCCAAAACCGAAAATGCAATGGCACATTTGGCTAATCAGTTTGCTGAAAAAACAAGCGAACGTGAATATTTAGCCATTGTTTGGGGAAATATGGAAGCTGATGAAGGTATTATTGAAGGCAATATTGGTCGTCATCCAAAAAACAGATTACAAAATACGGTGTTTTTTGGCGATGATGCTCACAAAGGAAAACCTGCTGTAACACATTACAAAGTTTTAGAACGTTTGGGTTATGTTACATTAGTTTCTTGTAAATTAGAAACTGGGCGTACACACCAAATACGTGTGCACATGAAACATATTGGACATACACTTTTTAACGATGANCGTTATGGTGGCGAACGTATTTTAAAAGGGACAACTTTTACCAAATACAAACAGTTTGTAGATAACTGTTTTAAGATANTACCACGGCAAGCATTACACGCTAAAACGTTAGGATTTGAGCATCCAAAAACTGGAAAATGGATGTCATTTACGTCTGAAACACCAGAAGATATACAACACTGTATTGAGAAATGGCGTGGCTATAAGAAGTATTAGGAATTAAAAAAAAGGCACAAAAAATAATTGAATTTAAGTGTCATTTTCTTTTAGCCTATTTCAATTTTTTTAATCTACTTTATTAACAAAACCAGTTTCAGTTAATACTTCAATTCTTACAGTATTTTCTTTTACATCTTCTTCTGTAAACCATGCGTCACGAAGTTCTTTTTTAGAAAATAATTCTAATTGGTCGCCATTGTGAGGAGAATCTTTTTGAGTAGAGTTTCCATAACTTAAAAGTACTTTTGCTTTAACCTGTTCGCCGAATTCTATAACACCAACCCAAGAATCGCCTCCACCAACATACATATTATTTTCGTCTGCTCTTGCAGGCCATGCGACTCTAAAAACTCCCATTGAGCCATCTATACCATTTGCCGGAAGATTTTTGTCATTATAAACAATTCGGTAATAATCTCCCCAAGGCACATCTAACTTACCATATTTAGCTTCAATTTCAGTAGCAGCTTGTTCTAAAAGGTTGACTGCTCTTTCAGGATCTGCAATACCATCAGGTGTTGTATTCGGTTTTTCTAAACTCCAAGGTTCTNTGTAATTTGCTTTATTCCACACATTGAATTTTTTTGCCCATTTGTAGAATAAAAGCATGCCTTTACTATCTGCATTTGATTCCCGATCCCAATTTTCTAAAACAGTTTTTGCTTCTTTTGCTTTTTCTGAATCGGAAGCGTCTATAGCTTTAAATAAATCATCGAGAATACGATCGGCAAACTCCAATCGTGTAGAAAGTTTGTAATCAACAAGTTCGTCAAACGTAATTGAGTCGTCTTCAAGTAACATTCTTGCGGAACGTTGCGGACGAAAGCTCATACGAATAGGAGACATATACGCTGGATAATCTTCAGGATGCAATGTAATAGGAATAGTGCTTGTCCAAGGTGGATCGTTGGCGTTTTGTAACCAGCCTATTTCAGGGTTTTTAATTCTTGGTAAATCGGAATACGAATGTACCTCTGTCCACACATCTGCCGATTTTCCTCCTGGAATAATTCGATCCCAATAAGCCCAATCTCCTGAGCTTCGTTTTGGTACGAGTCCATTAAACAAATAAAATATATTGCCTTCTTTATCGGCATACATCACATTCCAAAATGGAATTTCAGCCATATGTAAAGCCGTTTCAAATTCTTCAAAATTGTTGCTTAAAACCATGTGCCACCATTGTAAAAAAGCATTTGGTTTGTCTAAACCAACCATGCGAAGTGCTAATACTTTCTCTTCAGTTTTGTTCACTACAGGACCATGAACCGTTCTTAAAATCGGAATCTCTTGGTCAACCAAAGTGCTGTCATTTATTTTTATTTTAATGGTTTTAGATGAGGTTTCAAAATCTTTACGCTCTCCATCTAAAAGATAACCACCATCTTTCAATTCTAATTCATAAGTATCAGCATTATCAATTGGATTGTTAGTATGACTCCACCCAAGATTTTCGTTGAAACCAATAGAAATTCCAGGTAAGCCAACCAAAGTAACTCCATACATATTTTTGTCACCTAATCTGAGGTGAGATTCAAAAAACAGAAATTCTTTCCACCAAGGTAAATGTGGATTTTGAACCAACATTGCATTTCCTGAAGCTGATTTTTTTGGTGCAATAGCATAAGCATTTGAACCCAAATCTGGCCATTGTTGTACTCTTCCCAAATCGCCACCAGCAATAAAACGTGTAAAAATAACATACATGCTATGCATATTTATATCATTTGTGGTTATTGGTAACACGACTTTATTTTTGTCGGCAATAGCTTCTGGATGTGCTTCTGCATAACTGTTTAACCCTCTTACAAAAGCTTTATAGATGTTTTTTTGCTCAGGGTCTTGCGTTTCTCCCCAAACTTCAGCAAGTTCTTCAAAGCCTAAAGTGTGGATTAGCATATCGTTTTGTACATTATCTTTTCCCCAATATTCAGCAGCTCGACCACGAGAGTTTCCATAGAGTTCTAAAATAGTATTGGCATGATTGTGCATTTGTGCCCAACCTTGTGCAAAGAAAAGCCCGTCGGTAGTGTCAGCAGTTATATGAGGGACTCCCCAACTATCCCAGGCAATTTGGGTGCTTTGATTTTCTTGAGGAGAACAGGAAAAATTTAAAAAAATTAAAGTGCTTAACAAGAGTGCAAATGGTTTAGTCATATAGATAGATNTTATGAATTTTCGGCAAGGTAATAAATAAAAAATTTATGCNTTTGAGTATTTATATTCAATTAATAGAACCACAATTATACCAAATAAATAAGCTAAGAGATCGTTAATATCAAAGGTACTTCCCAAAATTAATTTTAAGGCTTTGTTGTTTTCAATATGAAGCCATTGCAATATATGGGTTAGTTGTAAAAACTCTATACCAAAGGAAACAATAAGCACAGTTATAACTATATATATTGGTTTTGCTTTTACAAAACTTTTAATAAGNCAATACAACATAATTACTACCAAGACGTCACCAAAAGTATGGCGTATAAAACCTTCTTTTATAAAGAATGCAANACATGCTTCAATGATAAATAGGATAAGAAACCAAAAGAAATANGCTTTACTGAATTTCATAGAATTAGTTAAGTAGTTTTTTTATGATACGATGGATGAATTTAGTCATCGAAAATAAACTTGTTTCCAAGTAGAAAAGTTATGGTTGTTATAGCGGTTATTAACTTTTATGTAATGGTAATTTACTAATTAATTTTTGAAATTGATTACTTGTACTTTTAAATTATGAACCCAGCAGAAAATTATATACTCAACCAGCCAGAACCTTATCGTTCTATTATGTTATACATAAGAAGTGTTATTTTAAAAACCTTGCCTAATGTGGTGGAGAAGTATAACTATGGTATTCCGTTTTATCATAATAACAAAAAACCAATGTGTTATTTTAATATTTTAAAAGGGACTAATTTTGTTGATGTTGCTTTTGTACAAGGTGTGTTTTTAGAAGAGGAATTACCAGTGTTAAAAAATTATAACAAACGTAAACAAGTGCGTTCGCTACAATACGACCGCCTGGAAAACATTGATGAATTATTGCTTATAGCAGTTATTAATGCTGTCGCCGAAATAACTGATAATAGCAGAAAAGCCTGGAAAGAATTATAGATTATTTACAGTTTTTCTTATGGCAACCAGATTAGTCAATAGTTTTTCTAAATAATCTAAATGCAGCATATTTGCACCATCACTTTTTGCATTTGCAGGATCAAAATGAGTTTCTATAAATAAACCGTCCACATTATTAACAATTCCTGCTCTGGCAATAGTTTCAATCATATCTGGACGACCACCTGTAATACCACTCGTTTGGTTAGGCTGTTGCAACGAATGTGTAACATCAAGCACCACAGGAGCATATTGTNGCATCGTTGGAATACCTCTAAAATCTACAATCATATCCTGATAACCAAACATAGTGCCACGATCTGTAATCCAAACGTTTTTATTCCCAGAATCTTTTACTTTTTGAACTGCGTGCTGCATAGCTTCAGGGCTCATAAATTGCCCTTTTTTAAGGTTTACTACTTTTCCTGTTTTTGCAGCAGCCACAACCAAATCAGTTTGTCGAACCAAAAAAACCGGAATTTGTAAAACATCTACATATTGAGCAGCTAAAGTAGCATCAGAAACTTGATGAATATCTGTAACGGTTGGAACATCAAAAGTTTTCGAAACTTTTTGGAGGATTTTCAAGGCTTTTTTCGTTACCAATTCCAGAAAAACTATCAATTCTGCTTCTATTTGCTTTTTTAAAACTTACTTTAAAGATGTATGGATTTTCAAGTTTGCTAGTAATACTAACTACTTTTTCGGCAATGCGAAGCGCCATATCTTCACTTTCAATAGCACAAGGTCCAGCTAAAAGAAAGAAATTATTAGAATTGTTATGTTTTATCTTCGGAATATCCTGAAGGTTCATCAATTGTTTAATTTAAGGTACAAAGTTACACAAATACCTGTCATTACTCACTATTTTTTATTAGTTGTAAGCAAGGTAAATAATCATAAAATATAACGTAACTTTGCACGCTCAAAATAAAGCGTCATTATGGCTAATATAAAAAACATTGCAATTATTGCACATGTAGATCATGGTAAAACAACTTTGGTAGATAAAATAATGTACCATTGTCAGTTATTTCGTGATAATCAAAACGCCGGAGAATTAATTCTTGATAGTAACGAATTGGAACGTGAACGTGGTATTACAATTACTTCTAAAAATGTTTCTGTTGTTTATAAGAATACAAAAATCAATATTATTGACACTCCTGGTCATGCCGATTTTGGTGGCGAAGTTGAGCGTGTTCTTAATATGGCTGATGGTGTTTTATTATTGGTTGATGCTTTTGAAGGTCCAATGCCACAAACACGATTTGTACTGCAGAAAGCTTTAGATTTAGGTTTAAAACCTTGTGTGGTTATTAATAAAGTTGATAAAGAAAATTGTACTCCTGAAGAAGTTCACGAAGCTGTTTTCGATTTGATGTTTGAGCTTGGTGCCGAAGAGTGGCAATTGGACTTCCCAGTCGTTTATGGTTCTGCAAAACACAATTGGATGAGTGAAGATTGGCAACATCCAACTACTAATATTGAACCACTTTTAGATATGGTTATTGAGCATGTGCCATCACCAAAAATTGAAGAAGGGAATACGCAAATGCTAATAACATCTTTAGATTTTTCATCATTTGTAGGACGTATAGCTATTGGACGCTTACAAAGAGGGTTATTGAAAACCGGAATGAGTGTATCGCTTTGCAAAAGAGACGGTAGCATTGTAAAATCCAAAATAAAAGAGCTCTATACGTTTGAAGGTTTGGGTCGAAAAAAGATAGATGAAGTACAGGCAGGTGATATTTGTGCGATTGTAGGTATGGAAGGTTTTGAAATTGGCGATACCATAGCCGATTTAGAAAATCCTGTAGCACTAAAAACAATTGATATTGACGAACCAACAATGAGCATGTTGTTTACCATAAACGATTCGCCCTTTTTTGGTAAAGATGGAAAATTTGTAACATCTCGACATATCAAAGATCGTCTTTATAAAGAACTTGAAAAGAATTTAGCACTTCGCGTAAATNAAACTGATAGTGCAGATAAATTTTTGGTATTTGGTCGTGGTGTATTGCATTTGTCGGTGTTGATAGAAACCATGCGACGTGAAGGTTACGAACTGCAAATTGGGCAACCACAAGTTATTATTAAAGAGATAGATGGTGTAAAATGTGAACCTTTTGAAGATATGAC
>JGI26061J44794_1001136_pt1 | contig 11028 bp, 8 predicted proteins | sample MarorgKNORR_S2LV_5_FD_44794 | JGI IMG/M metagenome (IMG submission 44794) | reverse complement strand
CTCCATTTAATCCATCCTGGAATTTCTATTCCAAACTGCATACCATGAGTATGTCCACTTAAGGTTAAATGATAATGATAATCATCCTCGATAACTTGTTGCTCCCAATGCGTTGGGTCGTGGCTCATTAAAATTTTAAAATCGTTAGCATCAATATTATGAGCAGCTTTAACTAAATCACCTTTTTGTTTAAATCCTTTTCCCCAGTTTTCGATACCAACTATAGCAATACGTTGCCCGTCTTTTTCAAGAAACCGACTTTCATTCATCAATAAATCGAATCCTATGTCACGATGAACTTTTGCTAGATCTATTAAGTTTTGTTTTTTGGCTTCTTCCGATTCCCATCGTACATAATCACCATAATCATGATTTCCTAAAATTGAAAAAATCCCATCTTTTGCTTTTAACCTACTAAATGTATCCATCCAGGGAATCATTTCTTCAGCTTTATTGTTTACCAAATCCCCAGTAAAAAAAATAACATCGCTTTGTTGTTCATTAACCAAATCTACAGCATATTCAATTTTTTCTTTATTATCAAAACTTCCGCTATGTATATCGCTTATCTGTGTGATTTTATAACCATTAAAAGCGTCTGGCAAGTCTTCAAAATAAAGTGTGTATTTTAAAACTTTAAAGTTGTATTTGCCTATATACATTCCATATAATAAAGACACAAACGGAATTGCTGCTATGCCTAAAGCCACCTGACTAATAAATTTTCGCCGTGTTGGAAAATAGTTAGTTTGACTGCCATCGTTTTCGGTAAAAAATGAATATGCTGCTATCGGTAATCTAATAATGTCTTCTCCAAACATAAAGAGCATCATGGCTATTTTAGGAAGATATAGCGTTAAAAATAAACCAATTGCAATATTTACATTTATAGAAAGTCCATTCATATGAATGAGTTGGTAAATAAAATTTCCTAAAACTAAAGCTGAAATAAGGAAATATAAATAGTGTATCCAATTACTCTTAATTAGAGTCTTTAAGGCTTGAAAAGCATAAAAGTCTATAGCACTAAAAATGGCTATAAAGATAATCCAACGAAACATATTAGTTTTCTTTCAAATCGCAAGTTAACAATAAAGATTTGTGTTTATCTTATCAAATTGTTAAAGGTTTTAATCTTTAAATTATTTACAAATTCAGATTTTGTAACGAATTCAATTTCTACTGTTTCGTTTGGAAGTAAATCAAAATAATTATCACTAAAATGCCCTTTTACATTTGTATATAAAAACACATCCTTCAGGAATGTTGTATTTGATACTTCAATTCGAAATCCTATAGATGTTTTTGAAACGGTTTTATTGACTATTCCCTTTTGAAGCTTTAAATCTTTAGGTTTTACTAAATAGAAAAATGACCTTTCATCGTTAAATTTTAAAACTACTACAACTTCATTTTTATTTAATTGAAGTGTTTTTAAGTTTAATTCATGTTTTAATTCACTCGAATTTGAAACAACTTGTATTTGATTTGAATCTTCCCAAATAACGTTTCCAACAAAATCTAAAATTTGAATTGAAAGTTGACCTTCGTGTAATTTTAAATTATCATTAATAACAAAGGTTTTTAAAGTGTCATTTTCAATTACTGAAGAAATTAATATATTTTNAAAAGCACGTTTTACTTTATAATGTAGTGCTTTCCAATTGCCGAAAAAGTCAATACTCGACCAGGATACTGCTGGCCAACAATCGTTAAGTTGCCAATATAAAGTTCCCATATTATATGGTTTTGCTCTTCGATGTGCTTCAAGTCCTTTTGTAATGCCATATGCTTGTAACAACTGACTTACATACACATAATCTTCAGGATTATTTGGGACAGGAAAATCACGTTCCATATACTCATGATATGAATTTAGTTTCATTAATTACAAAAAATGATTTTATGAAATCTATAGTTGAAGGCATTTTAAATACTGGAATTACAGAAAGTGATAACAAAGCAATAGTTGGAGTATTTGTGATTTTTTATTGGTCTGGAGCCATGATTGGACGTTTTGCAGGAGCATACCTCACAAAAATCATGAAACCAGGAAGCGTATTAAGCATTTTTGCCACTTTCGCAATTACCTTAATTCTAATCTCAATAAACACAACAGGTTTAGTATCTATGTGGAGTATTCTTGCTGTTGGATTATTTAATTCTATTATGTTTCCTACCATTTTTACTTTATCAATCGATGGTTTAGGTAAATTAAAGCCAAAAGCATCGGGATTATTGTGTACTGCTATTGTCGGTGGCGCATTAATTCCGCCATTGTACGGATTTTTAACAGATAAAATAGGATTCAAAACATCTTTATTCTTTATTATTGTGTGTTATACCTACATTCTTTATTTTGGATATCTTAATTCTAAAAAAACAGTAGTATCATGAAACGTAGAAACTTTATAAAAAATGCGTCACTAACAGGAGTTGGAATAGCTGTTGGAAGTACATTAGCAAGCTGCACTAAATCTTCTTCAGGAGAAAAGAAAACAATAATCCCAACAACAAAAGCCTCTTTGCCTTTAGTTATAGCGACTTGGGATGTTAAAAATGCCACAACTAAAGCTTGGAAAGTGATAAATAATGGAGGAAATTCCATTGATGCCGTAGAACAAGGTTGTATGATTGAAGAAGCTAATGAAAAAGGACAATCGGTAGGTAAAGGTGGTTTGCCTGATAGAGATGGAAACGTTACCCTTGATGCTTGTATTATGAATAAACATGGTAATTGTGGCTCTGTTGTATATCTTCAAAATATTACTCATGCTGTTTCAGTTGCACGTAAAGTCATGGAAGACACACCTCATGTGATGCTTGCTGGAAAAGGAGCCGAGCAGTTTGCTGTTTCTATTGGATTGAAACGTGAAAACCTTTTAACAGATGCTTCTAAAAAAGCTTGGGAAAACTGGAAAGTAAAAAGTGAATACAAACCTATTATAAATATTGNAAACCATGATACCATCGGAATATTGGCTATTGACAAAAATGGAGATATTTCTGGAGCTTGTACAACAAGTGGTTTAGCTTACAAAATGGCTGGTCGTGTTGGAGATTCGCCTATTATTGGCTCTGGATTGTTTGTGGATAATGAAATTGGCGCAGCTGTAGCTACAGGTTTAGGCGAAGAAGTAGTTAAAACAGTTGGTAGCTTTTTAATTGTAGAACTTATGCGACAAGGCAAAACACCTCAAGAAGCATGTAAAGAAGCCATCAGACGTATTGTAAGTAAGCCTAAGAGCAATTATAAAAACTTTCAGGTTGGCTATATAGCTGTAAACAAACAAGGAGAAACAGGATATTATGCTATACATAAAGGCTTTAGTATGACTAAATACCAAGATGGGCAGAATGTAAACATACCATCTAACACCTATATTTAAAGTAATTAATACACTCTTTATATGAATACGTTTTATTGTTTGTAGATGAAATACTTGTTTTATCTATAAAGCGTATACTTCATTTTTATAGATAATTCAGTAAAGGTGTATTTCNTCGATATTTTATACCAAATNAATTGAGTAAACCACTTTTCTTTGCATTTTATCAAATATTTTGAACTTTAAAGCTTCTTTGGTTGACATTTGCTTCAGAAACCTACTAATATTTGAGTCATGAAAAAGTTTTTATTAATAATCGTAATTTTAGTTCTTCCATTTATTTCAATGGCACAAACTACTACTACTAATACTGTTGAAGACACTAACACTATTATAGAAACTGAAGTGGCTATTAAAACAGTTGAGCCAATTAGCATTAATCCTAAGACACAAAATTTAGACCTTAACTATAAAAAGAGTAATGATTTAATTAGTATTAAAGCATATATAAAAAGTTTACAACTTAAACGTAAAGAAACATTAATGAGTTAATCTCAGTAAGTACCTAAATAATATTACAAAAAAGGCGCAATTTAAAATTGCGACTTTTTTGTTACATTAGTATTTAAGTAAATACAATGTAAGACCCTTAAACATCTCAGTAAAAATGAAATACTAATCGGCAAATACCAATTCACCTTTGGCCTCTTTTTCTTTAAACTCTTTTACCAAATCCAAAGCATCAGGAATAACATCACTACACAAAACAATAAGCGAACCTTTTACTGCATTTTTTACAGCATAGGTTATCGCTTCTTTTTCTGAAGGAATAATAGTTGTTTTTTTATTTGGGCCTATCATTTTAATCCCATCATTCAGCATTTTAATAAGTTCTTCTTCTGTTTTTCCGCGTAAGCGTTTGTCCTGGCGAATAATAATTTCATCAAACATTTCGGCTGCAATCATTCCCATTTCGTTATTATCTTCAACTCGTCTGTCTCCAATTCCTGCTATAATTCCGACTTTTACAGTCGCTTCTAATTCATCTATAAATTGTTGAAGTGCTCGCATTCCTGCAGGATTATGCGCATAATCTAAAAGAATAGTAAAGTTTTTAAACTCAAATAAATTTAAGCGCCCAGGTGTTTGTGAAGCTGAAGGAATAAATGTTTCTAATCCAGCTTTTATATCTTCGTTACTTATACCATGAATATTTGCCGCTAATACTGCTGCTAATACATTTTGAATCATAAACTTGGCTTTCCCGCCATAGGTTAACGGAATATTCTCTACCTTCATAATTCGCATTTTCCATTCGCCTCTACAAATGGTTACATAGTTATTTTCGTAAATAGCTGTGATTCCGTTTAAGCGTTGTAAAGCTTTTATACGTGGATTATTTTCATCCATTGAAAACAATGCCACTTTACAATCTACATTTCGTCGCATATCATAAACCAAGTCATCATCTGCATTTAAAATGGCATAACCATCAGGTAAAACAGTTTCAGGAATAACAGCTTTTACTTTTGCCAACTGCTCGATAGTATGAATACCTTTAAGCCCTAAATGGTCAGCAGTAACGTTGGTAACTATACCAATATCACACTTTTTAAAGCCAAGTCCTGCACGAAGCAATCCACCTCTTGCACATTCTAAAACAGCAAAATTTACTGTTGGATCTTTGAGTACAAACTCTGCACTCGCAGGTCCAGTACAATCGCCTGTCATGAGTAATCTATTCTGAATATACACACCATCACTTGTAGTATAACCAACACGATAACCATTCATTTTAGCAATATGCGCTAACAAACGTGTAGTTGTTGTTTTTCCGTTTGTGCCAGAAATAGCAATAATAGGTATTCGCCCCGTATCGCCTTGTTTTGGAAATAATTTGTCGATTACAGGAGCTGCAACATTACGTGGCAACCCTGTTGTTGGTGCTAAATGCATTCTGAATCCTGGTCCAGCATTTACCTCAAGTACTGCACCACCAGTTTCAGAAAGTGGTTTTGTAATATCTGTAGTCATAATATCGATTCCACAAATATCGAGATCGATTATTTTTGAAATGCGTTCAGCCATTGATACGTTTGCTGGATGTACAATATCTGTAACATCTTCGGCAGTTCCTCCGGTGCTTAGGTTTGCAGTATCTTTTAAAATGAGTTTTTCGCCTTCAGCAATTACAGCATCTAAAGTATAACCAGTAGATTTTATAATGCCCTTTGTAAGGTCGTTTACAGTGATTTGTGTAAGAACTTTTTCGTGTCCATAACCACGACGCGGGTCTTTATTTACTTCATCAATCAATTCCTGAATTGTCAATTTTCCATCGCCAACAACATGAGCAGGAGTCCGAACTGCTGCAGCTACTAATTTGTAATTAATAACCAAAAGCCTATAATCTTCTCCAGTAATAAATTTTTCTATAATAATTGCACCATTACGTGAACTTTCTTTTGCGTGACTAAAGGCTAATAGCGCATCAGTGTAATTATTGATGTCTACAGTAATACCTCGACCATGATTTCCATCAATGGGTTTAATTACTAAAGGAAAACCAACATAATCACAAGCATCTTGAAGGCTGCTTTCTCGATGAATAATATCGCCTCGTGGCACCTCAACTTCGGCTTGTTCTAATAAAAATTTGGTGTCTTCTTTATCGCAAGCCAACTCAACACCAATACTACTGGTTTCGCTAGTTACAGTTGCCTGAATACGCTTTTGATTGGCTCCATAACCCAATTGGCACAATGAATATTTGTTTAGTCTAATCCACGGAATTCCGCGACTTGCAGCTTCTTCAACTATAGAACCTGTACTTGGCCCAAGACGTTCTGCTTCACGAAGTTCACGCATTTCTTGAATGTCGTCAGATAAGTCATACCCTTCACCTTTAATTAATGCCTCACAAATTCTAACTGCAGATTTGGCTGCAAAACGCCCAACAGATTCTTCCATATAGGCAAAAACCACATTGTAAACACCTTCTTCTCCATAACCACGTGTGCGGCCAAAACCAACATCCATTCCTGCAAGTGTTTGGATTTCGAGTGCAATATGCTCTATAATGTGTCCCATCCAAGTACCTTCTTCAACACGTTGAAAAAATCCTCCAGCTGTTCCCACTGAACAACGATGTGAATACATAGTTGGAAACATTTCTTTTAAGCGATCGTAAAACCCATCTACTTTATTAGAAGGGTTTTCCTCCATTTCTTCAAGGTCAAGAACCATTACAATTAGTTTATGACGACGTATAGACCAATAATTTGGTCCTCTCATGGCATTTATACTAATAATATTCATAGAGGTGTTTTTTAAATTGAAAATATTATAAATATATACATTTTTATTTTGAGCTCGTTTAAAAATTAGTTTATTTTTGACCAAATAAAAAAAACGTTTTATGCAACTAATAAAAGGCACATTAATTCCTATTGGTGGAAATGAAGACAAAGGAATTAAAGACGATGAAAATTATTCGTTAGAATTTATTGACGAAGGTATTTTATCTCATGTGGTTAGAGAAGCTGGTGGAATTGATGCTAACATTGTTGTTATTCCAACTGCCTCAAGCATTCCTGCTGAAGTTGGTGAAAATTATATTAAGGCTTTCTCAAAATTAGGTTGTAAAAATGTACATATTCTTCACATACGTAGAAAAGAAGATTCTGAAAAACAAGCATCCATAGATTTAATAAAATCTGCAAACTGTGTGATGTTTTCTGGAGGAAATCAATCAAAAATTACAGATATATTTGGAGGCTCAACCATTCATGCTATATTGATGAATCGTTATAGAAATGAAACTGGTTTTGTAATTGCTGGAACAAGTGCTGGCGCAATGGCAATGTCAACCGAAATGATTGCTGGAGGAAGTGCTACAGAAGCATTTGTTAAAGGTGCTGTATCAATGTACAAAGGTCTTGGGTTGATTCCTGAATTGATTATTGACACACATTTTATTAGAAGAGGTCGTTTTGGTCGACAATCTGAAGCTATTGCTAAATTTCCTGATTTACTTGGTATTGGTCTGGCTGAAGATACCGGAATGATTGTTAAAAATGGAAACAATTGTATTATTATCGGCTCTGGAATGGTAATTATTTTTGATGGCAGCAAACTTACACACAATAACGAAAAAATATTGAACGACGGCACACCAATGACTATGGCAAACCTAACGGTTCATGTCTTATCTAATGGCGACTCTTACGATATTAAAAACAGAAAAGTAACTGTGTTGCCTATTGAAGCTTCTTTTATATAGACACTAATTACAAGAATTTTCACGAATCATTTTTTGATAGCCTTTTAAATTAGTGATAATTAGTTAAATTCGTGTCTTTACCTATAGATAGAAATTTCCTCTTTCCCATTTGAAGATTTACAAGCACGATACATACCTTCAGTATTAAAAGGCATGGCAATGTTCCCTTTGGAATCGACAGCAATTAAGCCTCCATCTCCTTTTATTTTGAGAATACGATTATGTATCACTTCGTTTGAAGCATCTTTGAGCGACATATTTTTATGCTCCATTAAGCAAGACACATCATAAGCAACAACAGCACGAATAAAAAATTCGCCGCTTCCTGTACAACTCACTGCACAAGTTTTATTATTGGCATAATTTCCAGCACCAATCATTGGACTATCTCCAATTCTTCCCCATTTTTTATTTGTCATTCCTCCTGTTGATGTTGCTGCTGCAATATTTCCGTTTTGGTCACAGGCTACTGCGCCAACGGTTCCAAATTTAGAATCTTTTTTTGCTGAATGGTCTAATTGGAAACTATCTGAATCTTTTATTTCTAACCATTGCTGATGCCTAAATTCATCATAAAAATAGCTTTCGTCTTCAATTGCATAACCATTAGCTTTTGCAAATTCTATAGCACCTATTCCAGCTAAAAACACATGTTCACTTTTTTCCATTACATCTTTTGCAAGTGAGATTGGATTTTTAATTCCTGTAATAAGTGATACTGCTCCAGCATTTAAGGTTTTTCCATCCATAAAGCTTGCATCCATTTCATGCGTTCCATTTGCTGTAAATACGCTTCCTTTTCCTGCATTAAATAAAGGTGAATCTTCTAATGTAATTACTGCTTTTTCAACTGCTTCAATAGTTGTTCCTCCATGTTCTAAAATTGCATAGCCTTTATCTAAAGCATTTTGTAATGCGGTTTTATATTGGGTCTCCAAATCGGGTGTCATCATACCTTTTACCAAAGTTCCAGCTCCACCATGAATGGCTAACGAAAAGTTTTTCATCTGTACTCTTATTTTCAGAATTCAAAAGTACGTTTTTTAAAAGACCTGATAGGTCTAAAATTNCAAATCAAAGAAAATCAATTGCATTTTAATTGAACACATAAGTTTTGTAGTTTTATAGCTTTAATAAAAAATCAAAATGTCAGACCAAAAACGCCTTTTTCTTGTAGATGCTTATGCCTTGATTTTTAGAGGGTATTATGCCTTTATAAAAAATCCTAGAATCAACTCTAAAGGACTCGATACTTCAGCTATAATGGGTTTTATGAATTCATTATTAGACGTTATTAAACGTGAACGTCCAGACCATTTGGCTGTTTGTTTTGATAAAGGCGGAAGCGTTGCCAGAAAAGAAGCTTACCCAGAATACAAAGCAAATCGCGAAGCAACTCCTGACGCTATAAAACTTGCCGTGCCTTATATTTATGACATATTAAAAGCCATGCACATTCCTATAATGGTAAAAGAGGGTTTTGAAGCTGACGACGTGATTGGAACATTGGCTAAAAAAGCCGAAAAAGAAGGTTATCAAACTTTTATGGTCACTCCAGATAAGGATTTTGCTCAATTGGTTTCCGAAAATATATTTATGTACAGACCAATGTTTGGTGGCGGTTATGAAACCTGGGGAATTCCAGAAGTTCAGAAAAAATTTGAAGTAGAACGTCCAGAGCAAGTGATTGATTTTTTAGGAATGATGGGAGATTCCAGTGATAATATTCCAGGATTGCCAGGTGTTGGCGAAAAAACAGCTAAAAAATTTATTGCCCAATATGGAAGTATGGAAAATTTGTTGGCAAACACTCATGAATTGAAAGGCAAAATGAAAGAAAAAGTGGAAGCTGCTAAAGATTTAGGTATCCTTTCGAAAAAATTGGCTACCATTATGTTGGATGTTCCAATTGAATTTAACTTTGATGACTTTGAACTATCGCAACCAGATATTGAAGCTGTTACCAACATTTTTCAGGAATTAGAATTTAGACGATTAATCGATAATTTTAATAAAACATTTTCAACTAAAGAAAACGTTTCGTCCAATAAAACCTCTGACAATTCTCTCCCTTTGGGAGAGATGTCCGCAGGACAGAGTGGGCAAAAGCTTATTCCTAAAAAAGAATCTTCCGCTGGTTCAGGTCAATTTTCGTTATTTGGAGGTAAAGAATCAAACACTTCTGAAGCAACAACTACATTATATTCTAGAAGAAAAACATCTAAAACTACTTCACATTTTTACCAAAGTATTGCATCTGGATTAGCGACAAAACTCTTCTTTAAAAACCTTATGCAACAAAAATCGGTGTGTTTTGATACCGAGACCACAGGATTAAACGCTTTAACAGCAGAATTGGTTGGCATCTCTTTTTCGTGGGAAATTAGAAAAGGTTTCTATTTGCCATTTCCAGAAAATAAAAACGATGCTCAAGAACTCATTGAGCAATTACGCCCATTTTTTGAAGGAGAACATATTGAAAAAATCGGACAGAATTTAAAGTACGATATTAAAGTATTGGCAAAATATAATGTTGCTGTAAAAGGCAAATTATTCGACACCATGTTAGCGCATTACCTCATCAATCCAGATATGCGACATAATATGGATGTGCTGGCTGAAACGTATTTGAATTACACACCAATTTCGATTACAGAATTGATTGGCAAAAAAGGAAAAAATCAGCTCTCGATGCGAGATGTTTCGTTAGAAAAACAAACCGAATACGCTGTTGAAGATACAGATATTACGATTCAGCTAAAACAACATTTTCAAAATGAACTTTCAGCTAAAACAACATTTTCAAAATGAACTCGGCGAAGCTAACACTCAAAAACTCTTTGATGAAATTGAAATTCCACTGCTTCGCGTGCTTGCAGATATGGAATTAGAAGGTATTAATCTTGATGCTGACTTTTTAAATTCGCTTTCGGAAGACTTAAATAATGACATTAAAATTTTAGAAGCCAAAATTTATACTGAAGCCAATGAAGAATTTAATATTGCCTCGCCAAAACAGTTAGGCGAAATTTTGTTTGATAAAATGAAGTTGGTTGACAAACCTAAAAAAACCAAAACCGGACAATATTCGACTGCTGAAGATGTGTTAAGCTATTTAGCAAAAGACCATAAAATTATTCAAAATGTTTTAGACTATCGTGGACTTGCAAAACTAAAAAACACTTATGTAGATGCTTTGCCTTTGCAGGTAGAAAAAACAACTGGAAGAGTACATACAGATTATTTGCAAACCGTTGCTGCAACAGGACGTTTGAGCAGTAATAATCCGAACCTGCAAAACATTCCTATTCGTACAGAACGTGGCCGCCAAGTTAGAAAAGCATTTATTCCGCGTAACTCAGATTTCACACTTTTATCGGCCGATTACTCGCAAATAGAATTACGAATTATTGCTGC
>JGI26061J44794_1001133_pt1 | contig 11034 bp, 13 predicted proteins | sample MarorgKNORR_S2LV_5_FD_44794 | JGI IMG/M metagenome (IMG submission 44794) | reverse complement strand
GAATTTGCAGCTTTTCACAAAAATATAATGGAAACAGAAAAAACTGAATACAAAGTTAACTTCTGGACAAAATTGAGTTTTATTGGACCAAAATTTATCAATTCATTTGCCAAAATAACCGGCAAAAAAACAATACCCAAATCTTATATTCCAGGACTGATACCTTGCCTCAACGGAAGAGGGTTTATGGAGAAAGACCTGAACGGTATCTCTGTAAGATTCGTTGATGAATCTGCAAAAATGGAAGGCATATCACTGGATGTCGGTTGCGCTTATGGAATAGCAACATTGGCTGCTCTTAAAGGAGGATCTGCAGTAGTGGCATGCGATATGGATCAAGCACATTTAGATATTCTCCTCAAAGAAACACCTGAAAAAGACAAGCCAAGGTTAACAACTAAAAAAGGCACTTTGCCAGGAGTTGATTTTAAGAACCAATCATTCGTTGCAATTCACTGTTCAAGATGTCTTCATTTTTTGGTACCAGATGAATTAAAACTAACCTTAGAAAAGATGTATAACTGGCTTCAACCTGGAGGCAAGATTTATCTGATCACTGATACCTGTTTCTCTGGGCCATGGAAAAAATATTTGCCAGAGTTTGACAGAAAGAAAGCAGAAGGCGACCCCTTTCCAGGTTTTATTGAAGACGCTCTAAAGTGCTTGCCTGTTTCCAAATTACCTAAAGGCATGACACCCCATATGAACTGTCTCGACCCCGATACCCTTGCTCGGGAATGCAAACTAGCAGGATTTGAGATTATTGAAGCAGATTTTTTAGGCCCGGCCCGTTCTGAAGCAAAATATGCTAAGGATCATGCAGGAATCATTGCGATCAAAAACTAATTTCTTAAAGGCTGTTGTACTCATCGACGGAATAGGTTTCAAGGCTTAAAGCATGTAATTTATCAGCAAGGAATTTGGCTAAAACAAAGTATATTTTCTGATGCCTTTCAATTTGATTTAGGCCCATAAAATTCATCGGAAACAACCAACATCTTTAAATGCAGTTTTCCTTCTTTTGCAGGTTTGTGTCCTGCGTGTAAGTGGCCTTGATCTTCTATTTGAAGAAAATGAACCTCCAGCCCTTGTTCTAGGGTTTTTTCTATTTCACCAATACTTTTTCTCAAATGATACTGCTCCACTGAAATAATTACAGTCCATATATTTTAAGCTATTATAGGGTCGAAAGAATCATGATTTGTTAACAATCATAGGATTGCACNTGGAAACACTAAGTTTAAATAATTTTATCATTGATCCCAAAAACTCAGCTGCACAGCAAGAAGTTAAAAAATTAAAAGAAACACTTTTAGGAGAGGGCTTCTTTCTTTTGATAGACCATGGTATAGAAAATGAAATAATCGACAAAGCCTACGAGCAATCTGAAATTTTCCATAATTTGGATGACGATGACCCTAGAAAGCAGGCAACNCATTACCGTTACGCACACTTTGGCAGAGGTTGGTCACCTTGTGGGGAAGAACCTGCTTACTCTGCAGGTACAAAAGCAACGTGCTCTGCTTTTGATATGTGTTATGAAATCGCAGAGNTTGATACTGAGCATGAAAACTACGGCCCAAATCTCTGGCCACTTGAAATGCCAGAGTATCAAGAAGCTGTTTACGACTATTATCTTAAATTCTCCGAACTTGAACAGAAAGTAGCCAATGCAATTGAGGAGGCTCTAGGACTTGATAAGGATCACATTACCTCAAAAATGACTGAAAGATCCCCATCAACAATGCGATTAATTTTCTACCCTCCCGTCAAAGAGAAACCAGAAGACAATCTTTTTGGTATCAGTGCTCACACAGATTATGAGGTTTTTACTCTGCTGACACAGTCTCAACCTGGATCACAATTGCAAAAACGGTCTGGTGATTGGCATACGGTTAAATCAGATCGGTATCAAGTTATCGTGATAATTGGAGATATGCTGGAGGTTTTGACCAATGGGCAAGTGAGAGCTACACCACACAGAGTTCCACCGGTGTCGTGGGTAAGATATTCCATTACCAGGTTTTGTGCTATTGATGGGCACTATGTAGTAGAACCACTCGAACAATTCATTGATCCCAAAAAAGGACCCCTGTACGAACCGGTAAGTCAACAAAAAAACATAAAAGATGGGTTAGAGCAAGCAGCAGCTAACTCTGAAGCCATGGTTCAACAAATTCGGGCATTACAAAAAGTCAGTAAAAAAACCAACTAAACTATCAATCCAAGAACATTGACCATTTTGCAAAAGGNGTTATCCAAGCAATTTTAACAACCATACAGAAGAGAATATATATGGTTAAAACCAGTGCAATATTTCCCCTGATTAGACCGCTGACCATCCCATGTTTCGGATCATCTGCATTTCTATTTCTTCCATACCTTATGACATCTGGAGTAATGCTAACAGCTGCCATAATCCAAAAGGCAAGATACGAATTCCATGCCCAGGGTGCATTGTGCAGACCTCCCCATGACTCAGACTCAATCAACATCAATCCTACAATTGTGATGATGATTGATGTGGGCATTGTGATNGATAAAGCAAGTTTCCTAAGAAAAGACCTTGCCCAAATACCCACCTCCTTACTTTGGTTGAANCGTATCTGCATNGCCCAAATGTTAGAAAATAAAGTGTGCCCAAAAAAAAGAAAGGCTGCAAACTCGTGCACGACAAGTAAAAAAAGATAATTGATTCCAAAATCACTGATTCGAAGCCCGAACAATGGCAGGGCAGAAACAACTGTGATTAGGATGTAGATGAAATACCAAAAAAAACGATAGGGGTCTTCGTGTTCTTGAACTCGATTTAACCCGCCTTCCATTAAAACTTTATGGTTGGTGGAACATTGGCTGCCGACCATACTTCAAAAGGTACAATTTTACTGGCAAAAGGATCCGAGAATAACTGGTCCATTAACCACNGCTTTCGCATTATTTCTTGGGCCAAAACATCTTCCTTTGAAAAACTATCATTCATCCTTTTTTCTACCAGTTGCAAGTAAGCATCCACAAATTCATTAAACATACCTTTAATAAACCGGTAGCTTTTTTCACCACTATCCCTGAACACAGGTGGGCCGTAAAAACTCACGCCCGAACAGGAAGGCTTCCTGCGCCAATATTCAATGGTATCCTCAGTCCCCTTACAAACGAGCCGTCGATAAAGGGCTGTATTTGCGTTGTGTTTTTGAAAATAGTCGTCGGTGGTTTGTTTTAAAAATTCCAAGTCTTCAGGAATCCTTGTTCCCGGCATCATGTCAAGCCAACCACCGGTACCAATGGAATTGTCTTCGAAGAACTGGAGCACTATCGTAGCATGAAGCATTCCAACTAGGGGGGTTTTGGGGTGTATGTCTATTGAGTAAAAACGACCCCAAACCAGATTCTTGTCGCCTCTACCAGGTGAAGTCATTTTCCCTNCGGATAACATCCTGCCTGTTTTTTCAATTACAGGCCCTCTCACAACTCTGATATTGTAGTCTGAATACTCTGTGATCCAATCAAAATTTTCATCGTTGATCGGCTGATCGCCAAGTTCAGGTGAAGTTTGTTCATTAATTTTATTAACCCAAGCAAAATATTTGTCATCAGAGGCCTGCATAAAAGTGATCAGATCCTCAGCAATTATTCTGTTATCGGGTGTCAATGCATCCAATCGTTCTGCTTGGTCAGTGTATTCAGCCTGCAAAGAAAAAAATCCTTGCATTAAAAAAACGAAAGCAAGTGATAAAAATAGCCTGGTTTTCATTTGCCTCTTCTCATTCATTCATCCAATCGTATTTTTTTTTATTATATTCTAAATCAAAATTACAGCTTGCTTTTAAGGCCCTTTTATTTGTATCTCCTCACTATTCGCATTCATTAAATACAAAGTTAAGTCGGCCATTATATCAACTTGCTTCATAAATAATTCAGAACTAAAGCTTTCAATGCCTGGTTTGGTTGACCAATAGCCACTCATACTGGTACTGATTCCGTAACCAGGTATCTTCATTTTTTGAGCAAGGTTGCCCATCCCCGTCCACGGACCCTGACCTCCTCTATCTGGGCACAAAACATAAGTCCGTTCTATCTTATGTTTTTTAACGGCGTATATAGCCTGGTTGATCAAATTTTGATTGTCTTGAGTGTAAATATAGGTTTTGTCAGTTGTACCAGAAAGTTTAAATTGATTGCCAAAATCTTTGTACTCCATTTGACCCAAGTGTTCTATTCCCAGCACAGAAACTATTCTACTGCTCAAATTCGCATGCAGTTTAAACCAGTCTACTGAATGTCTTCCAGGCATAAAGTGTTGGGGATCCATCATAATGAGTATGGTTTTATTTCTCTCACTTATTGGAATTTTATTTATTTGTTCAATGATCTTGATGATGCCAAAGCCACCATTTTCCTGTGTTAAATTTGGTCCATCCGTGTGTGTGGTCAATAGGATGAATTGATCCTTGTCTTCACCAAAATGTTTACCGGGTAAAAAACCCGACAAAAAATACGCTTTTGAATTCTGAACATTGGCTAGAAGCTTCAGATTTGCATATTTACCTTTCAAAGCAGCATCCCTTAGCTGGTTGCCGCTAACTCGATCAACATACAATCCAGGCACACCTATGATTCCTGGCCTAATTAAAGGAAAAGTGTAAATACCTTCTGCTCTCCCAGGGCTCATGGACAAAATTGCTATAGCACCCAGAGCGCCACTATCTTTCAGATACTCATCTAATTTGGCAAATCTGGTAACGTAATTAACTTGATACCAATAATCACCGGTGGAGTCATCGTCCTGAATTTGATGCAAATCCTTGGTCGCGTACTCATGTTTGGATATCTGAGAAAATCTTTTGAAAGTATTAGGTAGTCCACCGACATCAAAAACAATGATTTTTCCTTTTATAAGATCTTTGGGAGTGTCTTGGTTGAAGTACAACAGTTTGCCTTCCACTCCAGTCTTCCCGGTAAATCCTGAATAGGCCCAATAAGAAGCAACATCTATTGGTTCACCCTCGACAGTTAAAGTCCATTGATGATCATTGCTTTCGTTTGATGTGTACCATCTCTCATACTCAAAAAAGTCCTTAGTGAGACTCTTAATCCCATTGTCTATGAGTTCTTTCTCTAAAAGCTCCACATACTTTTGCCAGGATAAATTCCCAGCAAAAGTCGGTCCATAACTGTCTTTCAAAAGATGCCATGAATAGACTTCTTCCAGTGTTGGCTTAGGATTTGAGAAAGCTTTGGTTAGGTTCTGAGTACTTAAGGTTAAGAACAATATAATCAGACAATAAAATATTTTATTGTCATTAGACCGAAAGACCATTTCTTGAAACTCAGTTTAAATCAATAGCAAATCGTTTCAGATCCTTGATGTCTATATATTCAAGTGCCCCTTGGTGAGTGGCGGACAATACAACTTTTGGAGCAGAATTGGCCTGCAAAGCCTCTTGCCATCTTGGGGCGCATAAACACCATTGGTTTCCAGGCTTTAACCCGATAAAACCAATTGCTGGCATCGATGTTGATAAATCGTTTCCAGCGGAGGCACTGTATTCAAGAAATTCCTTGGTAACGATTGTACAAACGGTATGGCTACCAACATCATCATCAGCGGTATCACAACAACCATTCCTAAAAAATCCTGTGAGTGGAGTACTACTGCACTCTCTTAAAGGTTCACCGAAGACATTTATGGATTCTTTCATTTCACAGCCCTATTCCCATTACGCATACAGACCAATTTTCATTTCTTTCTAGCAATTGTCAAGCCGTCACCAATGGGTACCATACTAATGTCCACTCTTGGATCATCCAGGAGCTTTAAATTAAGATTGCGAATTGCTGTTGTATTGTGATCCTGATATTCCTCGTCTGCAACTGCTCCACCCCAAAGAACATTATCAAACAGTATAACCCCATTTTTTCTCAGAAGTTTTAAAGACAGTTCATAATAAATAGGGTAGTTAACCTTATCTGCATCGATAAACACAAAATCGATGGCTCCTTTATGTGAATTATTTTGCACCAGGGATTGCAGAATATCCTGAGCATCACCGATTCTAAGGTCAATTAAATGGTCAACCTTTGCTTGCTGCCAAAAATCCCGTGCGATTGCAGTTGCCACTGGATCCCTGTCAATCGCGATAATTTTTCCATCACTCAATGCCAANGCACAAACCAGTGTACTGTAGCCGGTGTAGGTCCCTATCTCTATTAAACGCGTTGCNGCCATTATTTTTANTAGGAGNGCCATAAATTGTCCCTGCTCTGGGGCAATTTGCATATTTGCACCAGNTAGAGTCGCAGTTGCTACTCTTAGATTCTTGAGTACTGGAGGTTCTCTCAGGGAGACCGATAGTAAATACTCGTATAACTTCTGGTCAAGTTGTATGGTTTNATTGCTCAAGAAATTATCCTTTTGTAGTGAGTGTAAAAATAAAAATTAAGATGAGAATGACCAGAAAGATCAATGCGATTGTGGAGGAAATCAACCAATATTTTCTATTTCTCATTTAAAAAATATGGTGGGCCGTGAAGGATTCGAACCTTCGACCAACTGGTTAAAAGCCAGCTGCTCTACCAACTGAGCTAACGGCCCAACTAAGCATGAAATTGCGAAGAATAATACCTTATGGTTGCTAAATAAAAAACTCATTTAATTCTAAAAACTTTTAAACATAGTCAATTTTATCTTCGATCTGCACCTCTTTAAAAGCTTGCATTCTAAGTCTACATGCATCACAAACACCACAAGATCTCCCAGCTTGAGTTATTTGATAGCAGGAAACCGTTTTAGAAAAATCTACGCCATTTTCCTGTCCCAATAAGATGATCTCGGCTTTAGTTAAATGGATCAAAGGTGTCTTTACAAGAATTGCATTCCCTTCTACAGTTTTTTTGGTGGCAAGATTAACCAAGTCTTGCAGGGCTGTTATGTATTCCGGTCTACAATCTGGGTAACCGGAGTAATCAACAGCATTCACTCCTGAATAAATATATTTTGCGCCAATCGCCTCACTCCATGCGAGAGCAAGTGAGAAAAAAATAGTATTCCTAGCTGGTACATAAGTGATTGGTATACCTGCAGCTTCACTCTCAGGAATAGAATAGGTTTTATCAGTCAAAGCTGAACCACCAAAATGAGTTAAATCAAAGGTGAGAATTTTATGTTCCACTACACCTAGATGTTCGGCAACTGACTGTGCTGCTTGCAGTTCATATTGATTCCTTTGCCCGTAATCAATACTCAGTGCAAAACAATTACAAGCATTGGATTTTGCGACGGCCAAAGCCGTGGCAGAATCCATTCCTCCAGATAGCAACACAACAGCTTTAGCCATAGTTTTACCTTCCAGGTTGGTTATTCCATAAAATTTTATGGATTTGCATCTGAAACCTAATAGGCAATTGATCTGTCAATATCCATTCAGCTAGGTCTCTTGGGTCTATTGATTCAGCACATGGAGAGAACAATATTGGACATTTCTCACTAATCTTATATTGCTCGATGATCTCTTTAGACCACTGGTAGTCTTCTCGGCTGCAAATTACAATTTTCAGTTCATCGGTTTGTTTAAGCAATTCCAGATTTTCCCATCTGTTTTTTGTTGATTCACCGGAATCAGGGGTTTTAATATCCATGATGATTTTGACCCTCTCATCAACCTCTTTCAAACTTATAGAACCTCCGGTTTCAAGGCTTACCTGAAAATCTAGATCAGCCAAGTCTTTGAGCAGCTTTTTTGAGTTTGCTTGTGCCAAAGGCTCGCCGCCCGTAACACACACATCTTTACAATTGAACTTTGTGACTTGGTGAATAATATCTTCAAATAGCATCACTTCACCACCGTAGAAAGCATAGCTTGTGTCACAGCACTAACATCTTAGGGGACATCCTGTTAGACGAATAAATACAGTTGGGAGTCCAATTTTTGATGTTTCCCCCTGAATAGAGAAAAAGGTCTCAGTAATTCTTAAACTCATTTTTTCAGGCATGTTCTATTTTTCATTCGAGTTGATTGTTTTTAACTTTTGAACAGCCAAGCGAGCAACTGATGTATTTGGGTATTGGTTCATTACTAGATTTAAAATCCGCTTTGCTTGCTCAAAATTACCCAATTCGAAATGACAAAAACCAGACTTCAGAATTGTTTCAGGTATTTTCCCTGAATCAGGAAACTGTATTTGTATACTCTCAAACTCTTCTAACGCATATGCAAATAATCTTTGAGCATAATATGTCTCTGCCAACCAGTATTTGGCATCATCAATAAACTCACTTTCCTGATACAACTCAGTGAACGTGACAAATGAATTCCTTGCTGCTTCGTAATCTCCCTCTTTTAACAATTCAAAAGCAGCTTGAAAATCTTCTCTAGCCAATTGGTTCTTTGCATTATTTTGATTAACTATCTTTATGCCGATCTCTTCTTTGCTTGCCAAAGCAATTTGCAGCTCAACAACTGTTGTTTCCAACTTGTTAATTTTTGCAGTTAGCTGATCAAAGGTCTTTGCATTTTCGTTGGACAACTTAGTTATATTTAAGGTGATGAATTCTAGATTTTTTTCGATGTCTTGTAGAACTCCTCGTTCCTCTGTTTGCAGTTCTTGCTCCTCAGTTTTTAGTGGTTCTTGCTCTTCAGGGAAAGTATTTTTCTGAAATATGAGAGTTTTTTCGATTGTGCCACATCCTGAAAGCAGAATGAAACACATAAATAATAGGGCTTTTAATCTGACCTTTTTACTTAACACAATTTCAGATGCCCTACACTATCTTTGAATTATTCTAAAGACGGAAAAGACAGCAATAGATAGCAAAAGAGTTGGCAGCCATCCTACCAATATTGGATTAATATTATAAACTTGTGAACTCTCGACTAATGTGTTTTCAATGAGAAAGTATGTCAGGCCAATCATAACACCCAATAGAATTCGGTATCCGGTGCCCTTTTCTCTTAAGAATCCCAACGAAAAAGGAAGCGCCAATAAACACATAAAAGGCAGTGCGAATAAGGATGCAATTCTTGATTGAAAGGCTGTACTGTAGAGATTGGAATCAAGCCCATTACTTTTCAGGTAGTTGACAAATCTATAGAGTTCAATAATGTTCAAATTCTCCGGCTTGACTACTGTCAAGCTCACTAAGTCTCTATCCAGTTTTGTTTTTTCTATTTTGTATCGAGAATATTCTTGTGAGATTCCTTTGTCATTGAATACAGTCTCTTTTAAATTACTCAGTATCCACTGATTGTCATCGTCAATGCCTGCAGAAGATGCTCTGGAAATTTTCCATAATTGGGAACGTGTTTTCAGTTCATAGATAGTAACATTTCCAAAGCTTTTATTTTCTTCCAACAAATTGATATTGATTATTTTATTGCCTTCCTTAAGCCATATCCCTCCTGTATTACCCAGGCTTGAATACTGAAATTTACTGATGGTTCGGTATTGATCAGCATATCGTTCCATTGAAGGCGAGATATACTCTCCCAAACTCACGGTAAAGAAACACAATATTAACCCAGAAGAGAATACTGAAATGCCCAGTCTTTGAAGTGATAACCCAGATGAAAGCAGGACAATGAGCTCACGATTTTTACTCAATAACCCAAGTCCTAACAGACTGCCAATGAGAATGATAATTGGCATTAATTGAAAAATTGAGCTGGGTAGTTTTAATAGCGTATATTGAATGGCTTGATTAACACCGTAATCACCGGTTCCAATGTCGTCTATTTGGCCTATAAAATCAACAAAGCCTGAAAGCGCCACAAACACGAATAACACAATTAAAGTCATCTCTAAAATGGCTCTAAAAATATACCAATCAAACAATTTCAATCTTCTTTCCCCCCAGAAAATACACGTTCAAAAACCCTATAATTAATTGATAACATTACAATACCGACCATTAGCGCAATCAAATGTATCCACCACAACCCATAAATCTCCGGCGTAACTCCTTGTTCAAGCCAAACCCTAGCAACACCTAAACAATTGACGTAAATCATATAGATTAGGATTCCAAGAATAAGTCCGGTATATCGACTGTCCCTAGGTGAACTTTTACTTAAGGGTATTGCCATAAAAACCAAAATTATCAAAGCTATAGCTGGGGAAATTCTCCACTGAACCTCAGCCTTTGCTTCAAGCGAGTTTTTCTCAAATAAAGTTCTAAATGGTTCTGATGATAAATCAATTTTTTTGTTTTGATCTGCTTTGCTCGACAGTGGTAGTCGATGTTCAGAAAATTCTAAAATTCTGAAATCTAAATCTCCAGGTGTACCCTCATATTGATAGCCGTTATAAAAAACCAATACATTTCCAGTACTTTTAGTACTGAGAATCTCTGCGGTTTCAGAAACAATTACATTGACATTATTTCGAAGTTCTTGTTGAACGAAAACATTAGTTAATTTATCGTCTTCTGATCGATCTTCAGAATACATAACAGAGCCATTGTTTAAAGTAACAAAACGGCCTGGCTCAAGAAAATCAATTCCAAGATTTAACATTGCGTTTTGTCTCGACAAATCCATGTTTTTTCTTGCATCGGGTGCTAAATAAGTTGAGATCAAACCCAAGATAAAAGCCAACAATAAAGTAGGTATCAATAAAGGGCGATACAGTGATAAAGGCCCCAGTCCAGAAGCCATAATTGCCGCCATTTCGCTATCTTTGTAGAGTCTCCCAAAAACTAACAAAATGGCTAAAAATGTACTGAGAGGCAGCAATATTGTTAGATACTCGATAGATGAGTACAAAAGCAACTCAGCTATCACACCTCCAGAAAGGTTTCCAGAAGCAGCATCCCCCAAAATTTTTGCAAACTGATTGGTTACTAGAATGGCGAGTAAAATCAATGTAACACCCAACCATGCCTGGGCAACTTCCCTGAAAAGGTATTGGTTGATTATTTTTCGCATAAATAGAGATTTCTTTTAATCAATAAATAAGATTCATACTTATATTTTTATCCCGTTATCATTTACACTACACACAAGATAAAAAAATTACTAGATTGATTCATTTTTCAATAAA
>JGI26061J44794_1001127_pt1 | contig 11069 bp, 10 predicted proteins | sample MarorgKNORR_S2LV_5_FD_44794 | JGI IMG/M metagenome (IMG submission 44794) | reverse complement strand
ACAGTGTCGCTTTCAATGTCAGAAGATTGGCACTGGTTTTTTCAATTTCAGGAATGGATTTTCGGATTTGACTGTCGATTCCAACAACATCCAACATCCTAATCTGTTCAATAACGGGTAGTAATTCTCCAATCGGCTTAAAACTATCCAATACCTTCTTCAGTGAATTCAAAAAATATTGGATATCAGTAAAAGACAAGTCACCTATATTTCCAACCTGAAACACATGATTCTTAAAGTAACCCTTTCCCTCGTAGATAATAATAGATTTTTCGCGCAATTTCTGACGCAAAACACCAACATCAATATGCGATGGAGTATAAACAGTGGTTAATATCGAGCACATATCTTTCTGATTAATTACAAACTTAAGCCCCAGGCTCAGCATGCCTTGTCTTAATTTATTGGCTTTATCTCTCAGATTAGCATAGCGATTTTGAATACCTTCGTTGAGTATATTGGATAGGGCTTGATCTAGAGCATAGAATAAGTGCACCGCTGGTGTATTAGGGTGTCTGAGAAAAAGTTTTTATAAAGTCATAAAATTTATACAAATTTAGATACATAGATTTAATNGGAAGANTCTTTAATTTCTCAAANTCTTGAGTTTCACCAACTACAAAAGATAATCCAGGATAAGAGCCAATTGCCTTTGAACTNGAACTTGAGCAAAATGTAATGTTGCATTTTTCCAGATCAATTACTTCTGCGCCTGCACTGCTTACACAGTCGACAATAAATATCGCACCATGTGATTTTGCAAGTTTTCCGATTTTTTCCAAAGGATTTAACATGCCAGAACTGGTTTCATGGTGAACCATGGCAATGACATCAATCTTCTGTATCTGCAAAAAATCTTTAATTTTTTTCAGGCTTAGTTCTTCTCCCCAGTTAAATTCCAGTAAAAAAGTATTTTCATTATGAATCTTAGATATGTTGTGTAGTCTTTCGCCAAATTCGCCATTAGACAGAATAAGAATATTCTTCCCAGCAACAACTGAAGACAACATTGATTCATTGGCGGCAGTTCCAGAGCCGGTAATGACTACCGCTCGATAATCCGCTCTATTCTTTATCTCGAAGAGTGTGAGTAATTTATTTTCAATACTTTGTAACAAATAATCAAAATCGATTTCACGATGACAAATATCTTGTTTACAAATAGCCTCTCTTACATTCTGAGCTACATTGACTGGACCGGGTGTAAATAATANATGTTGCTTCACTCTTTTTTATACTCCTTATAATTTNAAGCCTCCNATTCTTACTCATGCGTCAGCCACTTTTTTAAATAAATAAATCGTCATCAGAAAACTCTCCGCTATTCTTCTAGGATATTGGGTAATAACTTAATGATTTGCATTTGAACGAACATATCAAAAGCCTACAGTTGGCTCGTGATAAATCAGAAACTTCACAGATAGATGCAACTTTAGAGTTGTTTATTTCGGTCTTGTGATCAATTTATATAAAAACCAACGAGCAAGTATAGCATATTTATCTTGTCAAGGTCATTTTAAGAAATGAACTGAAAAGCTGGAGCTAAATCTGATTCGAGAACTAACCAAATTTCGTTTGATGTGTGATGGGTAGTATATTAATATTAACCCATGTGCAATGAGCCTCCCCCAGTGGATATCAAGGATAAATGAGGGGGGTACACAATCCCACACTATTTATATGGTCAATAGATGGGTAGATTTATTAAAGAGGGTAGAATAGAGGGTAGATAATTTTATTGTTTAAATATTAGTTGTTATATATCAATGACTTATAATATTAATTTAATTCCCGCCATCTCCACCAAATCCGGTTTAACTGTTTTGAGTTATTTGTCGCTCACGTAGCCAAATATACAAGCCTGCAAAGATGATGATTGCTGAGCCGATAATCATGGTTTGATTAACTGTTTCACCCAAAACAACGACACCAACCAGCAAACCGAAGAATAAACGCGAGTAGCGAAAAGGGCTAACGGCAGATATTTCTCCCGTTCGCATCGCTTTGGTGACCAACAAAATAGCAAAACTAGCAAACACAACCATGCCTAATAAATACAGGGCGACCTCTGGCGTTGGTATCGATTGTTTTCCCTTAAAAGCCATCAAGCCAATACCGAGAACTGTTTGCCCTAAAGCACCAAAAATAGCAAGTTGTTCATTTGAAATATGACTACCAACTAGGCGCGAGCTAAAATCCTGCATTGTCATACCAACAACAAACGCAGTAGCCATCCCGTCCTACTTCACCCTGATTAGTCTTGTCATGCTGTTTGATTTTCTTTCTCTATTGAATGCCAATCAAAGTATTCTCTTGAGTATAAAACGTATCTTTGCGAGTTCTGTGGTTAACCAATGGTTGAGAGAATGACATGGCTTACTCCTTACTTTTACTAAAGGAATAGGATATAAATTATTGCATATTCTAATTTTATAGAACATAATATTTATTCTATTTTTTAAAAAAAAAAATCTCTATTCTATTTTTAAAAAAAATGTGCTAAAATGCAATCCAAGTCATTCAGAGCTATATTTCAAAAATGCATGACTTTTATGGAAATAAATAAAATCAACCTTTATCAATCTTGATAGATAGAAGGTTAAAATTTAATATGGAGAAACTAATGAAATACCTTAAAAACTTGTTATCAACGGTGGCAGCAACTACGCTACTGACAATGAGCGCTGGTGTAGCATTTGCACAGGAATACACCATTAATGTTTGGACCATCGAAGGTGGNAATGACAATTACCGGCATGAAGCTATTGAAATTGCTGCCGANNTATTTGGAGCGCGAACATGTTGTGCTTGGAAAAGATTTGACCATCAATATTGTGGCCAAACAATTTTCCGATTGGGCACCATATAAACAGGCGATCACCCTTGCTGCAGAAGCTGGCACTGCACCGCATATCGTCACTGCTGGTCATGAAGATATCGCAGCTTGGTCGCAGTCTGGTCTGATTGTTCCGATTGAAGATTATATCGATTTGGACAGCTGGCCGGTTAACGACATTTACCCAAACCTTCTGCAAATCTCGTCCTTTAACGGACAACTGTGGGGTTTGCCACAGGATGCTGAGTCACGTCCATTTTTCATGTGGCGCGACCACATGAAAGCGATTGGTTACAGCGATGCCCAGATTGATGCATTGCCAGGTAACATCCAGTCCGGCGCTTACACACTGCAGAACGTTCTCAACGACGCTAAAGCTATACAAGATGCTGGCCTAGTTGAACCTGGGTATGGATTTTACCCACGGGCAAGTAACGGCCCAGATTATTGGCAGTTCTACCTGAGCTTTGGTGGGAAAATGGAAGATGGTAATGGCAAGTTGGTCTATGATAGTGCGGCCATGACCAAGTTCTTCCAGTTCTTTGTTGATGCTGTTGCTTTGGGCGTCACCAAGAAAAACCACCTCGGTATGGATTGGGGACAGTGGTACAGTGAAGTTGCCAACGGCAAGGCCGGTATGTGGCACGGCGGAACTTGGCACTATCAACGCTACATCAGAGAAGGTAATACTGACTTCTTTGGTACCGTCCAATTCTCGCTGATCCCAGCGGGCGATGCTGATGGAACTTCTAATACGATTACGCACCCTCTGGTCTATCTTCTTACCAAGCAGGATGATGACAATGAAGTTGCCATCGCTGCCGAACTAGTGAAGATTGCCTCGGAGCCTCGTATTAATGCGCTGCACGCAATCAAATCGTCACACCTTGGTATCTCATACGCTGAATCTAGCATTGGCTTTTACCAGGGCGACCGCTGGGCTCGCGAAGCTACTAGTCGGTTGTTGCCATATGCCACAGCGATGCCAAACAATGTGAACTTCAATCAATATTGGGAGATCATGTTTGGTGGTCTGGAAGCATCTTGGACTGGTCAAAAATCAGTAGCAGATGCAATTGCTGACGTTGAAACAGAGTTGTCTACAACTCTGGGTGACAAAATCGTCATGCGGTAGTACATGCGGTAAATAAACTGGTGTCTGTGGCACGCAGCTTTGCGCGTTGCAGACACCCCAACTATACAATGGCAGACACCAGCAAACAGTGTATCGAGACAGAACCTGGCTTGCAAGGTCGATGTGGATTTAACATACACCCGTTCGTCTGAAGTGATCAAGACAAATTGGTTCACTACCCTAACCAATTCCAAGCATCTTGGTCTTATTTTATTAGTTCCAGCTTTCGTATTTATTCTGATGTTTTTTGTGGCACCGGTGTTTCTGACCGCCGTGTTCGGTTTTACCAGTATGAGCACTGCAACTGGGATAACAGGAGGCTCGTATCTAGCATCTCAATCTTCGATGTTACAACTGAAAGATCGCCATGGTATGTCTGCTTTGGCGGACGATTTATCCAAAATTGTCTATACGATTGACACCATCGGCTTAGAAGCCGCAGCACAAGAAGGTGCTAACCAACAAACGCTGGACGAGTTGTCCACCAAATTTCTGGGCCAAAATTTTGATAATCGCCGCGATGTCGAAAGGATCATCAAAAGACTTAATCACCGACCCAATAATACTCGGGCAATTAAAGCTATATCCAAACATTTTGAGCGCTCAGTTTTAAATACGCGCTATGACAGCCAAGACAAATTACTTACGGCCATTGATAATTTTGGTATTAAACTGAACGATACAGAAGCCAAGGCTGTTATTGACGTAACTTATACCGGTTGGGTATTCACCACCGAAAATTTCAAACGCATGATCTCGTTGCCCGATACTAAAAAGACGTTCATTAATACGTTGTTTTATGTATTCACAACGTTGATTTTATTCAATGTAGGCTTTGCCCTTGTGTTATCCATCTCCACCCATTACATGAATAGTGGCCCTGCTGGTATTTTCCGCTCTNTCTGGCTGTTGCCGCGGATCACACCGCCCGTGCTTTATGTACTGATGTGGAAATGGTTGGCCTGGGACACTGGCTTTATTTCCGCCATCTTGGGACCGTTCGGAATCTTNCCCAAGAACTGGCTGTTGGACAGCCCCACCAATGCCTGGTTTTTTATTATTTTGATAAACGGTCTGGTCGGAGCATCCATGGGCATGCTTATATTTTCTTCAGCCATCAAAGCCATTCCCACATCGCTGTTCCATGCTAGTGAAGTGGACGGTGCCACNCGCCTGCAACAGATCCGGCACATCATTTTGCCGGCGATTCGTTTTCCCATTCTGTTTATCACCACCTATCAAACGTTATCTTTGATGACATCGTTCGAGTACATCCTCTTGGCAACGGAAGGAGGCCCTGGTGGCTCAACAGAGGTCTGGGCACTAGCGACTTATTATAAGGCGCTTAACAATTATGCGGGTATGTTGGAATATGGCTACGGCGCTGCACTGNCATTGGTGCTTGTGGTGGTTGGCGTAGTGGTGTCGCTCTTTTATCTGAAAATTTTCGACTTCAAATCCCTAACAGCCGACCCAAAAATTGAATAATAGGAGTATCACACAATGACTAGCAATTACCGAAAATGGCCGATGACCCTGTTTCTGGGGATTTTGACCGCACCCCTTATATTGATGTATTTCTACCTGTTCGTAGATACAGTCACTAATTCGCCTCCAGGATCTATGATCCCAAATGAGTGGACCTTGGAACATTGGCGCTTTCTTTGGCAAACCTTGCCAGGCAAGCCCACAATCTGGGTTGCCACTTGGAACACATTTCTATTTGCAAGCTCCACAACATTGATCGTGCTGTTCATCTCGTCAGCTGCAGGGTATTCCTTGTCACGACTAAACATGCCAGGGCGGTCCTTTTTTCTGGGTGGTGTTATGGTATTGCATGCGTTTCCCACGGTGACGCTATTGATTGCGATCTTCCTAATTCTGCAAATGGTTGGGCTATATAACACCTTGACGGGCGTTATTTTGGTTAAAGCGTCACTGGAGCTACCGTTTGGCATTTGGATCATGAAAGGCTTTTATGACACCGTTCCCTGGGAAATCGAAATGGCTGGTATTCAGGACGGCGCGTCGCGTTTTCAGGTCTGGATACAACTGGTTTTACCTCAGGTCAAGCCTGGTATTTTTTCCTTGGGGATTTTTTCATTCTTGGCCGGCTGGTCCGAATTTATTCTGCCATTGGTTCTGGCACCTAATAACGACGTACAAGTGTTGTCAGTTTATCTGTCATCACTAATTTTCGACGAAACTAACTTTGATATGGGGCTGTTCAAATCNATTGGTCTTTTCTATGTGATCCCGGTGATCATTCTGTTTCTCTTCTTTCAAAACAAACTCATGAATATTTACAGCGGAGGNAATCAAGGCTGATGCGCATATTATTGGACAAGTTCACAAAAAAATTCGGCTTAACCACGGTTATTGACCAAATGGATCTGGAAATTCACCACGGTGAAATGATTGCTCTTTTGGGTGGATCAGGCTGCGGTAAATCCACCACTCTATTTGCCATCTGTGGCATTCACAAAATCAACGGCGGGCGCATTTTATTTGGCGACAAGGACATGACTAATGTCGCTTCACAGGATCGTAATGTTGGCATGGTGTTTCAATCCTTCGCTCTTTATCCGCATATGACGGTTGAGAAAAACATCGGTTTTCCATTGAAACTGCGTAAGGAAAGTACAAACGAGATCAAACGTAAGGTCGATGAGATCGCTGAAATGGTGCATATCGAACCATTACTTGATCGTCGTCCTGGTGAATTGTCAGGGGGGCAACAACAACGTGTGGCTCTTGCCCGTGCACTTATCCGCCGGCCAGACGTTTTGCTATTGGATGAACCGCTGGCTAACCTAGACGCGTCACTGCGCCTTGAAATGCGATCTGAAATCCGGCGTATCCAGCAGGAAACGGGGATAACAGCGGTGCTTGTTACCCATGATCAGACCGAAGCCATGAGCATGTGCGACCGCATTGCAATCATGGACGCAGGCAAGATCGTACAGATTACTGAGCCTAAAAATATGTACGAAAACCCAGTGTCAAAATTTGTAGCCGGTTTCCTAGGCAGCCCGCCAATAGCTTTCCTGAATGGCCGCATTGAGAATGGAAGCTTCATTGAGCCTAGTACGGGAACAAAATTACCTGTGGCAGAGGGAATCGCCAAAAGAGTCAATGGCGCAAACGTGTGCGTAGGTATCCGGGCGGAATTTTTTCAACCTGGATCTGGTACCACCATCAAAGGGATTGTTTCCTTCATCGAATCGCATGGACGTGAAATCCTTTATAATGTGACATTGCCAGGCGGAAATATTCTACGTTCTATTCAGAGTGGCCAGTCGGGAGCAAAAATAGGCGATCATGTCGAATGGGGCATTAATACAGATCATATGCTTATTTTTGATAGCGAAGGAACAAGAATTTGAGCCTCGATAAAACGTGGTTGAACAGATTTAGCTGGCCCCAAACTCTAGAGACCGGACATTCGCTAGCGATCGCGCATCGTGGTGCCAGCGACCATGCACCAGAAAATACGCTTAAGGCATTTCAAATTGCTGCCGACCTGCATGCCGAAATGTGGGAGTTGGACGTACGCCTGTCCGTAGATGGTGTGTGCGTGGTCGCCCACGACGACAATCTCGCGCGTATGGCTGGGCAAGAACTGCGCGTATCCGCGGCGTCATGGTATGACATATCAGCACTGCAATTACCTGAAGGTCAACAAGTTCCACGCCTTGAAGAGGTGATTGAACTTGCGTTGCAAACCGGTTGTGGGTTGTACATCGAAATCAAATCCGAGGACGCTGGTGTTTTGGCCTGGGAATTGTTGCAAAAATCTGGCCTAAAATTTGCTGTATTAGCCTCCTTCAATGTTAGTTGGGTCAGGCAACTACGCGATTTAGGCTGTAAATACCCGTTGGCTGTTCTTGTGCCGAATGGAGCCGACCCAATTGAGTACCTGGGTGGGTTGGATGCGGATATAGTCCACCTTTGTTGGCGTGATACGACCGAGGCCCTCCATGAACTTTTGACCGAAAGCCTAATTAACAGCCTTGTCGATCATGGCCTTCAGATTGTGATTTGGCACGAAGATAGGNCAGCTGTTTTGCATGCATTGTGGGATCTTCCTATCATGGGTATCTGCTCAAATCGGCCAGAATTATTGAAGCCNTATGTGCCAAACCCAGCGCATAATATTGACATAGTATGCCATCGTGGGGCGAACAATTTGGCTCCAGAAAACACATTAGAAGCCGCCCGAATTTGCCTCGACCAGGNCTTTCAATATATAGAGCTTGATGTGCGGACCACAGCAGATGACGAGCTGGTTGTAATCCATGATGCAGAATTGTTACGCACCACCAGTGTCAATGCATTGGTAATGGATAAGACATTAGCGGAAATTCAATCCCTAGATGCGGGCGGTTGGTTTCGAGAGGGTGCGGCTGGATACCATGNTCCCTCCCTGAATCAGATGCTTGCAATGGTAAAGGGCTATGCTGGCCTTTATATCGACGTTAAACTTGCTGATCCGGAAAAGCTACTGCAGCTAGTCAAGGCACATGGCATGCTCGATNAATGCTTCTTCTGGGGGGGTGATATCGCCATGATGAATCAACTGCGGAACCTAGAGCCAGATGTGGTTTTGATGGCTCCACGCTGGATGTATGCATCGGTTAAAGAAGCGCATATAGCCTATGGNGCCCAAATCATCGAATTTGATGTTGAACGAGATAACCTTGCCGAAATTGCTCAGTGTCAAGAACTTGGCGCTCGTTCAATGATTTTCAGCAAGCGTCATCAGTGGGGCGAATTAGCCTCGTATCTGAAATACAAACCGGACTTACTCAACCTGAGTTATCCGGATCGCTTTAAAATTTTAGCCTCCTATCCACGAGTCTATGCACATTTCCAAACCACTGTAGAAGGATGAATAATGGGTATTGATTCTAGAAAACCGGGTCGGTCACATCATTTAACGTTACCCTCAAGGCAGGCGTTTCATGGCGCTGTTCAGGCCAATTGCCCTGCGTCGACAGGATCAACGGGGACGATGTTAAGGGCGGGTGCATGGCCGCAGAAGCTCTGGTTAAAGCCGGTCGCCAACACCTTATTGCCGTGAGGGAAGACACTCCAAGGTTTACCGGCGTGCTACGGCTGGAAGGATGTCATAAACGAGCAGCTGAATTAGGAATCACAAGCAGTACAATTGCTGTCTACCAGGATGGATACGAGGGAGGCGCAGCAGGTGAGTGTCATTGGCTATGATGATATACCACAAGCCATTTGCAGATCTAACAACAATCAGGCAACCCCCAACTCGTTTTGCACAAGTCACGGTAGAATTCTTGAAACAGCAGATAAAAAATCCGGCATCCGAGCCAAGAAACAAAATCATAGATGTCACACTCGTTATGCGAGGATCGGTATGATGAGAATTCAATTGAATCAACCAATTGCCCGAGTGATTACCTTATGAGCGTAAAATCCCCCAGTGATAATGCCGTGACCGAGCGGCACGAATTCGCTTGCAAGCTGGCGCGGAAAGTAGGTCTTAAAGCACTGCGTTATTGGAACGAGCGGGGCGTAGACGGCCTTGACACTGAAGTAAAAGGCCTGCAAGATTTTGTTACAAAAGCTGACAAGGATGCTGAACACACTATCCGCACCGAACTTGCAAATATGTTTCCGGAAGACGGGTTTGTCGGCGAGGAAACCGGTGGCACAGCAGTTTCAGGTGGATACTGGGTGGTGGATCCGATCGACGGAACCACAAATTACCTACGGGGCTTACGTCATTGGGGGGTGTCCATTGCATATGTTCTGGACGGCAAGACACGTCTTGGTATTGTCTATGATGCACCAACAGATCGACTCTATCACGCCCAATTAGGATACGGTGCCTTTCGAGACAAGTTACCAATTAAAGTATCATCAACCAAGGATCCCCATGCGGCGTTGGGTATTCTTGGTGACTCGCGGCGACGACCGATAGAAGCCTATTTGCAGCACATTAAAGCCCTGTATGATGCGGGCATCGAGCATCGCAAGATGGGTTCCGCCGCCATTGGCATAGTTCGTGTGGCCGAAGGCATCGTTGACTTCTATTACGAGGGCCACTTGAATAGCTGGGATACGTTGGCAGCAGTGCTAATAGCGCAAGAAGCTGGGGGCGTCATCAGGGTGCCAGAGTTGAGCGAATTCATGACCAATGGAGGTGAAACACTCTGTGCAACACCAGCCCTAGCGGACCTGTTAATCGAATTGTTGGTTTCGGAAACGACTACTTCAAACTGACCACCAAGTATCGGCTAGGCTTTACCTACGTAATGGCCTCTAAGGCTACCACTGGTGATGCTGCATAGACACTTTGTGGTTTTGAAAGCGCACACCTTCTTGCTCTAATGGTTCTCTTTGGCGCACATAACCAGCCGTTGCCGGTGGAAACGCCAGCTTACCGCTGGCGGTGATGACCCGGTGCCNCGGCAAGCTAAAATCTTTAGAAAAATGTTTTAAGCACCAACCATTTCATTAAAACATGCCTGACGATAGCTCGTTTGTCTGCTGCAAGCACCGCGGACTAGTTGAACCATGCGTCGCACTCGGTGATATTGTTAAAGCTGGATAGCTNCTGGCTCTGATTCACAATGTTGACAGAACGGCAACCGAACTGCACGAATATTTCGCCAACAGAGATGGTATGATAATCATAAAATATGTGCCAACAATCATCAATATTGGTGATAATCTTAATGTGATTGCTGAAATTGTGCGCTAGTCTGTCGACTTACCCGTAAGCAGAAGTGCAAAGCTTGCCATTGAGGTGCTTGAGTAGTATGGCCTGAGCCCAGTTATANGCTTGACAGACACGTCGTTAATGTATTTCTTAACTCAGCTTTGTACTTAAAATACTAAAAGTATTTATCTGGAACTCTAAACCCGTAGAATTGCCATTAGCATCATACACTTTCCCGAAAATGCCATAACTCGAACCATCTTGGCCATACGATCGCCAAGTCACCACAAAACCGCCGTCATTAAGGGCAGTGATACATGGGTTTTCCTAGTCCCCCGGTATATAAGTACTTACCCAAAATTCACCACTCTCTTCATAGTTGAGCGTTACTGAATCGTATA
>JGI26061J44794_1001121_pt1 | contig 11092 bp, 12 predicted proteins | sample MarorgKNORR_S2LV_5_FD_44794 | JGI IMG/M metagenome (IMG submission 44794) | reverse complement strand
AGGATTTTCTTTAGGTTTTAAACGTTTAATTCTGTTAAACCCAGCTTTGTCAAAGTCTCCTATTTTATCAATTATATTTTTAATTGTGTCTAAAGCATCAGCATCATCTTTAGCTTTATAATCTGTAACGCCAGAGATTTCACAATGTGTAGTTGCTCCACCGAGTGTTTCGTTGTCTATACTTTCTCCAATAGCAGCTTTCACTAAATANCTACCTGCAAGAAAGATGCTTCCGGTTTTATCTACAATAATAGCTTCATCACTCATAACTGGGAGATATGCTCCACCAGCAACGCAACTTCCCATAATTGCTGAAATTTGTGTTATTCCCATACTACTCATTACAGCATTATTTCTAAAAATACGACCAAAGTGTTCTTTGTCCGGAAAAATCTCATCTTGCATAGGAAGATAAACTCCAGCCGAATCCACGAGATAAATAATTGGCAAACGGTTTTCTATGGCTATTTCCTGAGCACGAAGATTCTTCTTTGCAGTAATAGGAAACCAAGCTCCAGCCTTAACGGTTGCATCATTGGCAACAACAATACATTGTTTCCCTTTTACGTAACCAATCTTTACAACAACACCTGCTGAAGGACAACCACCATGTTCAACATACATATCTTCGCCTGCAAATGCACCTATTTCTATACATTTAGAGCCTTTATCCAATAGGTAATCTATTCGCTCCCGAGCTGTCATTTTACCTTTTTCATGATGCTTTTCAATACGCTTTTTTCCACCACCAAGTTTTACTTTGGTGTAACGTTTTATCAAATCTGATACTAAAAGCTTATTGTAATCTTCGTTTTTATTGAAGTTGATATCCATTTACTAATTGTTTGCTGCTAAAATACGAAAGAACTTTTTCCCACGAAAGTAGGAATCTTATCAAATGAGTTTTTGTATTTATATAACATGGGTATATATTCCTTGGTAAATAAATTTATAGTTTGTATATTTGTTCTGGAAATAAATTATTAACCAAAAGATATCCCCACTTTCATGGGAAATAAATATGAAAAAAATAATTGCATTTGCTGGGAGTAATAGCAAAAACTCAATTAATAAGCAATTAGCTACCTATGTTGCAAATCAAATTAATGGTGTTGAAATCAAGGTTTTAGACTTGAATGATTTTGAATTACATCTATATGGTATCGACTATGAGAATGATTATGGTATTCCGGAAAATGCACAAAAATTCCTCGATGAAATTAAATCATCAGATGGTATTGTATTATCATTAGCCGAGCACAATGGAGCTTATTCAACAGTATTTAAAAATCTTTTTGATTGGATGTCGAGAATAGACGGAAAACTTTGGAGTGATAAACCCATGCTGTTAATGGCAACCTCTCCTGGTGGTAGAGGCGGTGCAACTGTTTTGGAGATGGCAAAAGCAAGATTTTCGTTTATGGGTGGTAATATAATTGCATATTTTTCATTACCTTCATTTACTCAAAACTTTTCAGCAGATGGTGTAATTGATGAAAGTTTAAAACAAGAATTAAATAGCGCCATTTCGAAGTTTGAAAAAGCTATTTAATAATTTTAAAAAACCTAATTATGAGTTCAGAAAGAGAAATAATTAAGGAGTACACAAATGGGGAATTAACTATTATTTGGAAACCAAAAACTTGTATTCATGCCAAAGAATGTGTAAAGCGTCTTCCACAGGTTTATCATCAATATGAAAGACCCTGGATTAAAGCTGAAAACGCTTCAATTGAAGAGCTAAAAGAGCAAATTCAGGCTTGTCCATCAGGAGCTTTATCGTATAAAATGAGTAACGAGGAAGATAAAGAAGAGGCTTATTTAGAGACTAAAATTGAAGTTCTAGAAAATGGACCACTTTTAGTTTATGGCACATTGCATATTACGAATGCAAAAGGAGAAACTGAAAAGAAGAACAAAACTACCGCATTTTGTAGATGTGGCGTATCACAAAATAAACCTTATTGTGATGGTGCTCATAGAAAAGCAGAATTTAAAGGATAATTAAAATGAAGACAAGTAGATTAGAAGCATTTAGTGATGGTGTTTTAGCAATTGTAATAACAATTATGGTATTAGAATTGAAACCTCCTGAAGACTTAACAATTGAATCATTATTGCATACAGCACCAATATTTTTAAGTTATGTATTCAGTTTTATTTTTATAGGTATTTATTGGAATAACCATCATCATTTATTTCAAATAACAGAAAAAGTAAACGGGAAAATACTTTGGGCAAACCTCCATTTATTGTTTTGGTTATCTCTAATTCCGTTTGCAACGTCTTGGATTGGCGAAAAACACATTGAGCAATTACCAGTAGCTTTTTATGGATTTATTTTATTAATGTCTGGATTGGCATTCTATATTTTAGGACAAGTTATTAAAAAACAACATGATGATGATTTTGCCTTTAAGCAAATAACTAAAAATGATTTTAAACCAATAATATCTATTGTTATTTATTTTTTGGGAATTGCACTATCTTTTGTAAACCCTTGGATATCTATTTTTTGTTATGTGCTAGTTACTTTAATATGGATAATACCTAGTAAAAAAATAGAAAAACATCTTGATAAATAATTGTAAACAAAAAAAATATGAGTAATCCAATTGCTGCGGATAATAAACCCGCAAAAATAGAATTAAAAAAAGGAGAATCTAAATGGTGGTGTGCTTGTGGCTTATCTAAAGCACAACCGTTTTGTGACGGTTCACATAAATCTACTGATATTATACCTAAAGATTTTAAAGCAGAAAAAGATGGAGATGTCTATATGTGTAATTGCAAAAAAACAGGAAATGCTCCATATTGTGATGGCTCCCATAAAGATATAAAAGAGGAGGATGTAGGTAAAGAAGTAGAATTAAATTCTGGAATGTATAGACCCTCTTAATGTTAAATCAACTCGAGAAGAACCAACAATGGCTAAAATAAAAGCTATGGCAAAAAACGGGTTGGAAGGACATCATGGAGAAATGGTTGCTATGGGAGTGCCTCGTATAGATTTACCAGAATGGGATTCCATACAAATTATGGTAGCACAAATGGCTACAAAACCTTTAATGGATAATGCCAATGTAAATACACAACTAATAATTGGACCAAGAGCAAAAAAACCATTAGTGTTAGATAAGCAAATTTTTGTTTCTGATATGTCTTTTGGTGCCTTGTCTGAAGAAGCAAAAATTGCTTTGGCAAAGGGAGCACAATTAGCTGGAACCGGAATTTGTAGTGGAGAAGGAGGAATGTTATCTGATGAGCAAGAAGCCAATTCGAAATATTTTTACGAATTAGCTTCGGCTAAATTTGGCTTTGAATGGGATAAACTTAAAAAAGTACAAGCATTCCATTTTAAAGGAGGTCAAGGTGCAAAAACAGGAACTGGAGGCCATCTTCCAAGCGCTAAAGTTACTGGTAAAATTGCAGAAGTTAGAGGGTTAAATGAAGGGGAAGATGCAATTTATCCACCAATATTTAAAGATTTAGTAACGGTTGATGATTTTAAAAACTTTGCAGATAAAGTAAGTGATATTACTGGAGGAATTCCAATAGGATTTAAATTGTCTGCAAATCATATAGAAAGAGACATCCAATTTGCTGTAGATGCTAGTGCAGATTATATCATTTTAGATGGCAGAGGAGGTGGAACAGGTGCAGCACCTTCAATTTTTAGAGACCATATATCTGTTCCTACAATACCAGCATTGGCACGAGCCAGAAAATATTTAGATAAAATAGACAGAAAAGATATTACACTAATAATTACTGGAGGTTTACGTCTACCTGAAGACTTTATTAAAGCAATGGCTTTGGGAGCAAATGGTGTAGCAATCTCTAATTCTGACATGCAAGCTATTGGTTGTATTGCAGCAAGAATGTGTAATTCAAACAATTGCCCTGTTGGTGTAGCCACTCAAAACATGGATTTGAGAAAACGATTAAATATTGAAAAATCAGCACAACAATCAGCAAACTTTTTTGAAGCATTAACAAGTTTAATGCAAGTTATGGCAAGAGCTTGTGGTCATGATGATTTGCAAAAGTTTATTCAAGGTGATATTGCTACTTGGAATCGTGATATGTATCATTTAACGGGAATTCATTATGCAGGGAATTCAGTCAATTAAAAATTAAGGTTTGTAAATGGGAGATATTTCAAAAGATATTAATTCAAAATTCCCAAATAATAAGGTGAAAGCTCTATTGAATATTGTATATACTGCAAACTGGATAAGCAGTCATCAAAATGCGTTTTTTAAACCTTATGGAATTTCGCCACAACAGTTTAATATTCTTCGCATTTTACGAGGCGCAAAAACACCTTTGATGGTTCAATCCATTAAAGAGCGTATGTTAGAACGAGCTCCGAATGCTACACGTTTAATGGATAAACTTTGTAATAAGGATTTAATAGCTCGTATTGCTTACCCTGAAGATAGACGCGTTGTTCATATTCAAATTACTAAAAATGGTTTAGTGCTTTTAGAAGATATTTCGAAGTATATGAAAGATGATTACCTTGAAAATGTAACAGAAGAAGAAGCGGGTATTTTAAGCGACTTGTTAGATAAAATACGATGACAACTTGTTGTTATTCCTACGAAAGTGGGAATCTTATTAAACTTACAAGAAGATAATTTTGTCATTCTTAACAAAGTAAATAATCTCTACAAATAATAGAATAATTATAAAAACAGATTTTCTCCCGTTCCGATAGCTATCGAGATGAGAGGGAATGAAAATGAAATTTTAAATGAAACTAAATACAATAAAAAATGTTGGAAAAAGTGATTTTATAAATATGGGACCAATTGAGTTACGTCAACCCATACCAACGAAGGAAATAGAAATGATAGACCCATTTGTGTTATTACACCATTATGGACCTTATCAAATTAGTGAAGAAAGCAACTCTTTTGATTTAGGACCGCATCCACATCGTGGGTTCGAACCTGTAACATTTTTAATACAAGGCGAGCAATTACATCGTGATTCTCTTGGTCATGAAAGTGTTGTAAAAGCTGGAGATGTACAATGGACAACTGCAGGAAGAGGAATAATTCATGCCGAAGGACCAACAAAAGAATTTGTACAGCGTGGAGGAACGCTTGAAGGAATCCAGTTATGGTTAAATCTTCCTGCCGAAAAGAAAATGATTCCTGCAAATTATCAGCATGTAAAAAGTGAAGACTTTCCTATAATCACTTCTGAAGACAATAAAGTGAATATTCAAATTATTGCTGGAAATTTAGAAGATAAATCAGGAAAGATTAAAACACAAACTGATGTTAGCGCATTTATGATTGATGTTGAAAAAGATGGATATTATGAATTAAAAATTTCTAAAAATGAACAGTCACTATTATATTTATTACACGGAAATGTAATTATAAACGATACAGACACTCTGGTTGAAGACGAAAATCAGCTTATTGAATTTCAACAAGATGGTGAAGGTTTTTCAATAAAAGGGAACGAAAAGAGTAAGTTGCTATTTTTATCTGGTGTGCCAATTAAGGAACATGTTACAAGTTGGGGACCTTATGTTATGAATACCCAAACTGAAATCATGGAAGCCATGAGAGATTACCAACAAGGTAAAATGGGATTTCTTCCAGTGAGTTAATTTTTGTTCCCTCTTATCTCGATAGTTATCGGAATGGGAGGAGATTTGTTTCTTTATCTAAAGCTTTATAATCTTTTCGTGTTGAATTTAAAATCAGCATTATTTAAATACACAATGAGTAATCTTTTATAATGAGCTGCTTAAAGAAATTCAATATTAATTCACGATATTTGTGTTTCAATTTGCGCAAAGGATAGCAGCGACATCCTTTTTATGCTGAACTGAATTCAGCATAAAAAGATACAGCGAATAGCCTGATTCTCCGAAGTTTTGACGAAGGAGAATGCGCCCAAAAACTAATTAATTATGTCAATGAATAAAAATACGGTATTGGCTTGGGCTACCACAATTATGATTATAGTAGGATTAGGACTTATTGCTCTTGGGGCTTTTAGATACAATGAGGTAGCGGGATGGGGTTTTGCAGCAGTTGGCTTCGGATTTTTTGCAATTGCCTGGGTGTTTAACGCTTTAAAAGGAAGAGTGTAACGATTTACGATTGTAGATTTTTGATTGATGATTTTTGATTTTAAAATCACAAATCTTTACCCGACAACTCAACAACTTAACAGCACAGCAACTTAACAACTAAACAATGAGCGACGACAAAAAAATAATCTTCTCAATGGTTGGAGTTACAAAAACTTATAAAAGTGCCAATACTCCGGTTTTAAAGAAAATATATTTAAGTTTTTTTTATGGTGCTAAAATTGGAATTCTTGGTCTTAATGGTTCTGGTAAATCCACTTTATTAAAAATTATTGCTGGAATTGAAAAAAATTATCAAGGTGATGTTACCTTTTTGCAAGATTATTCAGTTGGATATTTAGAGCAAGAACCACAACTTGACGATGATAAAACTGTTTTAGAAATTGTGAAGGAAGGTGTTGCCCAAACTGTCGCTATTCTTGATGAATACAACAAGATAAACGATATGTTTGCTTTGGAAGAAGTCTATTCTAATCCGGATAAGATGGAAAAATTAATGGCACAGCAAGCCGAACTTCAAGATAAAATTGATGCTTCCAATGCTTGGGAACTCGATACCAAACTCGAAATTGCCATGGATGCTTTGCGTACTCCAGAAGCTGACAAAAAAATAGGAATACTTTCTGGTGGAGAACGTCGTCGTGTTGCTTTATGTCGTTTGCTACTGCAAGAACCAGACGTATTATTGTTAGATGAGCCAACCAACCATTTAGACGCAGAATCTGTACATTGGTTGGAGCATCATCTCGCGCAATACAAAGGAACAGTTATTGCGGTAACTCACGATAGATACTTTTTAGATAATGTTGCTGGATGGATTTTGGAGTTAGATAGAGGCGAAGGCATTCCCTGGAAAGGAAATTACTCGTCTTGGTTAGACCAGAAATCGAAGCGGATGGCACAAGAGAGTAAAGTAGCATCCAAACGTCAAAAAACTTTAGAGCGAGAATTAGAATGGGTTCGGCAAGGCGCAAAAGGTCGTCAGGCTAAACAGAAAGCACGTTTAAAGAATTATGATAAGCTAATGAGCCAAGACCAAAAGCAATTGGACGAAAATTTGGAAATCTATATTCCAAACGGACCACGTTTGGGAACTAATGTTATCGAAGCCATTGGAGTTAGTAAGGCTTATGGCGATAAATTGCTGTATGATGATTTGAATTTTAAATTACCTCAAGCAGGAATTGTTGGAATTATTGGACCAAATGGAGCAGGAAAAACCACTATTTTTAAGATGATAATGGGAGAGGAAACTTCAGACAAAGGCGAGTTTAAAGTTGGCGAGACTGCTAAAATTGCTTATGTAGATCAGGCGCACTCAAATATAGATTCTGAAAAAACGATTTGGCAAAACTTTAGCGATGAGCAAGAGCTTATTTTGATGGGGGGAAAGCAGGTAAATTCTCGAGCCTATTTAAGTCGGTTTAACTTTAGCGGAAGCGAACAAAACAAGAAAGTAAAACTACTTTCTGGAGGAGAACGAAATCGCTTGCATCTGGCGATGACCTTAAAGGAAGAAGGCAATGTATTGCTATTAGACGAGCCTACTAACGATCTTGATATTAATACGTTACGTGCTTTAGAAGATGGTCTTGAAAATTTTGCAGGCTGTGCTGTAGTCATCTCTCACGACAGATGGTTTTTAGATAGAATATGCACTCATATATTGGCTTTCGAAGGTAATTCCAAAGTATATTTCTTCGAAGGTGGTTTTAGTGATTATAAAGAAAACAAGATGAAGCGTCTTGGAGGTGATTTGATACCAAAAAGGATAAAATATAAGAAGTTAATCAAATAGAAATTTTCGTCTAAAAGCTATCGTATAAATGACCTTCGGTAAAGTTTTTATAAACTTTGTTGTCATCTTCCGATTTTAAATTAGAGGTTCTACTCAATCTCTTATGTTCTGCTTTTAACTTAAAATACTTTATAATTCCAAGCAGTAATAATACAAGAAATACAAATCCAGTTATTGTCAATATTGTAACAATATTAATTTGTTCAATTAAAGAAAGCGCACGAATTGTAGTAGGTAAAAAAGTGTTAAACATAATAGCAGTGATTTGGGATAAATAGTGAACCACAATATATGATATTTTTTTCTTAAATGCAACCAAATAACAATNTTATTTAGCTGAAAGTCAACACGATAACATTAATGCAAAATTAATAATTATAGTTTAAAATGTTTGATTAATTTTATCTTCTAATTATCTGCACTTTTGAAAGACACATTTAAGCATAAAGGACTACGACAGCAACTTGTTAATGTCATTAAAGCCAAAGGAATAACCGATAAAGACGTGTTAAAAGCCATAGGTAAAGTGCCTAGACATTTGTTTATGGATTCCGGATTTTTAGACNATGCTTATCAAGATAAACCGTTTCCGATTGTTGCAGANCAGACCATATCTCAACCTTATACTGTAGCTTTTCAAACCGAATTATTACAAATTAAAAAAGGTGATAAAGTTCTTGAAATTGGAACTGGCAGTGGTTATCAAGCAGCTATTTTATGCGAACTTGGAGCTAAAGTATATAGTATTGAACGTCAATTAGAGTTGTTTAAAAAAGCGAATATATTTTTACCAAAGTTGGGTTATAAACCCAAGAAACTAATTTTTGGAGATGGTTATAAAGGCTTAAAAGATGAGGCTCCTTTCGATAGCATTATTGTTACTGCAGGAGCGCCTTTTGTGCCCAAAGCATTGATGAGTCAATTAAAGATTGGAGGACGACTTGTTATCCCTGTTGGTAATGATGTGCAAATTATGACTTTGTTTATTAGAAAAGATATCAAGGAATTTGAAAAGCATGAACTTGGTGAGTTTCGTTTTGTGCCTTTGTTGGAAGATAAGAATTGATTGGATTTTTTTATACCTTGTAATTTTAACCGTTAAATTATTATGAAACGTTTTTTTCTTGTTTTAATACTTTTCAGTACTCCATTTACAACTATATGTTCTCAAAACCTCGATGAGTTGTCCTTAAAATATGCAAAAGCTTCTTTTACCGAACTATACGAATTTTTTAGTTTACCAAATAATGCTTATAATCCTGAAGATATTGAGCCCAATGTAAAATGGTGTGAAAATGCTTTTCAAAAACGTGGGTTTAAAACGCAACGTTTAAAAACAGAAACAGTTCCGTTATTGTTAGCTACACGAGATTTTCCCAACGCTAAAAAAACAGTTTTAATTTATCTTCAAATTGATGGGCAACCAGTTGATACAAGCAAATGGCATCAGCCAGATCCTTATATTCCAGTATTAAAAGAGAAAAATAATGATGGCAATTGGAACATTATTGATTGGAATAATCTTGAAGGCGATATTAATAGAGATTGGCGGATTTTTTCGCGTTCTGCATCAGATGCACGAGGACCAGATATGATGTTTTTAAAAGCTATGGATATTATTAATGACCTAAACTTTCAGCCAAATTTTAATCTAAAAGTAATTATGGATTTTGAAGAAGAGTTAGGTTCGCCAAGACTCCCAAAAGCAGTTTTAGATTATAAAAAAGAATTAACTTCGGATATGTTAGTGATTTTTGATGGACCAAGACATTTATCCAACCAACCAACATTAACTTATGGAGCACGTGGTATTGCCACAATTTCTTTGGAAGTGTTTGGACCCAGAACACCTTTGCACAGTGGTAATTATGGAAATTATGCACCAAATCCTGCTGTAAAATTATCGCAGTTATTAGCAACCATGTGGCAAGAAGATGGTCGTGTGGCGATTCTTGGTTGGTATGATGGCATTATTATTTCAGAAGAAGTAAAAGCCATTTTAAAACAAGTTCCTGATGATGAAGAGCAAATTAAAAAAGATTTCGGGATTGCTTCAACCGATAATATTGGGAATAATTTTCAAGAGGCAATTCAATATCCTGCACTTGGCATTTTAGGTTTAAAAGCCGCTTGGATAGGAAAAGAAACAAGAACCATTATTCCTGCAACTGCAATTGCAGAAATGAATATTCGATTAGTAAAAGAAACTAATGGCGCGCGAATGGTTAAACTGTTGAAAGACCATATTGTAAACCAAGGGTATTATTTGGTTGAAGAAAAACCAACTGAAGAAGAGCGGATGACCTATAATAAGATTGTTCGTTTTAATTCTGAAATTTCGTATGGAGCTTTTAGAACCGATTTTGATACCGAAATTGGCGAGTGGTTNCGNAAAGGAATGCGAAGTGCTTTTGGTAAAGACCCAATACAAATACGTACNGCTGGTGGTTCGATACCTATTTCACCATTTGTAATTACTTTAGGTCTTCCTGCAGTTGCTGTGCCAACAGTAAATCCGGATAATAACCAACACAGTCCAAATGAGAATATAAGACTCGGAAACTATATTGATGGTATTAAAACCATTGTAGCTATTTTGATGGAGAAATTATAGGTTAGTGAATTATAATTTAGTGTAAACAATTCCTTCGGTATTCATTATTTTTTCAACTTTTTTACATAAATTTTTGAAAATAATTCTCGCTATTATTTCAACAATAAGAAAATATCCAATTCCAAAAACAGGCATGATTGAAAGACTGGTATTTTCCGTAAATCCATGTATCAAAATTTGATATGAGGAAACTATAGTCAAGATTGTTACCAACACAATTGCTATTGCACGATGAATATCATAGGCTTCACCATTCACTCTTTTTAACCTAAGTATGTTTTTAATATCACCTCTATCTGAACTAACAAACTTTAGATTTAATTTAATTAGAGGGGTTTTTAATGGTACAGAGTAACCAAATGGGATATGCTTATAAATATCAATACCTCCAAAAATGGAATCTTCACCTGAAAGATTGTATTTTTTGTTTTTGGCATCACGTTCAATTTCAACACGAATAATTTCCATCAGTTTGCTTTCTGAATCTACAATGGAATATTCAACGACTTTTATTTTCAAAATTATTGCTAACTACGCGCTAAACACAGTTCAGTTTTTA
>JGI26061J44794_1001118_pt1 | contig 11106 bp, 11 predicted proteins | sample MarorgKNORR_S2LV_5_FD_44794 | JGI IMG/M metagenome (IMG submission 44794) | reverse complement strand
ATAGGTTTCTGCATCTAACAGTGCACGGTTGACGTCTTCATACCTGGACAAAATGAAGAACGGCGGATCGAATTTTTCATACAAATAGGCCCTTTCCTGACTTAAAAGTTTTGCGGCCGTTATCGATGGATCTCGAAGTTCTTCTGCGCCCATGAGATCTACGTCCTTTTTCACATCCACAGTTTCTTCAATACCCATTTGATTACCAGTTATTCTCCATACGACGATTCTTCCTTCGCCCGTGTAGTTCAGCTCTTTAGTGAAAGTATACCTAATTGTTGTTGGGCAGATGACAATTGTGGCGCGACACACCGCGGCAACTAGTCTCGCGAGGCTAACCGATCCACATGCCGAGACCCTTTCCCTTACGCCGATAAGGAATTCGACCTATGAATGACTCGGCCGGAGACAAAATACCCCCAGTTAGATTCAGCTTTTTATACTATCTCTATTGTCATGTGCCTATTTGCTGACGAGGACGTGGTCTCCATGACCCTTGTCAAGCTTCAGTAGATCCGGAAAAAAGTAGGCGAGTAATACCATACTCAACATCAGCATGGCAGCCGCGAACATTAACGCAATGTCTATGCCGATGAACTCTGCCAGTGCACTGACAGGTATTACCCCGATCGGCATTAACCCAAAAGTCATCATCATAATGGCCATCACTCTGCCACGAATGTCCGGCCGCACCGTTAGCTGAATAACACTCATGTTGAGTGAACCGAAGACAGAACTGAAAAAACCCATGCCTGCGCCTAGGATAAGCGCCATTACCAGGTTTTGTGAAAATGCAAATGCAGCGACTGCAATCGCCCAGAGATACGCGCTGACGAACATAACGCGACCCTTGCGTTTAATGTCACCCAGCCGAGCCAATATCATCGAGCCCAAGAATGCACCCGCGCCCATGCTGGTCATGAGTAACCCCAGATCATCCGGCCCCCCGCTGATGATGTCCTTGTTGAACGCAGGCAGCAGGAACGAAGCAGAGAATCCAAACGTAAAAGGTACAAAACTCATGATAAGCAGACCGAGGATAATTTTATTCTGCCACATGTAGACAAATCCCTCTTTGACGTCGTCAAGTGGTGAAGCGTCGTTTGATGCTGTTGGATGACCCACACGATTCAGCATGACCGTGGCGATTACGGCTAGCAGATAAAGTCCTGCGATAATAAAAAAGACAATACCAACACCGGTTGTCGAGGTGGTGTTACCTGCAGCAAAGACTGCGATTAATACACCTGCAATCGCAGGCCCAAGTATCCTGGCCAGGTTAAATGTCGCGCTTTGTAAAGCCATGGCATTGACCAGATTGACTTCTCCAACGACTTCGGGAATTAACGCACTTCTCGCTGGCATCGAGAACGAGAGGACCGTGCCGTTGAAGAGCCCGATGATAATGAAATGCCAAAAGTGGATTTCACCCGTAAAAATGATGTACGCCAATAGCGTGGTTGCAAAGGCATTAACGAGCTGTGCCACAACTATAATTGGTTTCTTCGGCAACCTATCAGCTATCACGCCCCCCGCCATAGAAAATACGAATGATGGGAGCATGAACGACAGCATCACCCAGGTCAGCGCCATCGGGGAATTCGTCATGTCATAAATCAGCCAGCCACGAGCCACGATCTGCATTTGCATAGCAAATGAAGTCAACAGATTAGATAACCATAGAAATCGAAAATCCCTGATTGCCAGCGAGCCGAAGGTCCCGGGGTGATAATGCTCGACCGAACTATCTTCGCTGAGTGGATTATCGTGCTGGTGAACATTCTCTGAATTCAAGACAGACTCATCAGACGTTTAGTAGGTCCAACAGTATATAGCCGGCCAGGGTCTGAACTGAAGCGATCTCCTGACGAGCCGCGNGANCTTCTCACGTTGAANTTGCCNATTTTCAAATATTCGGACGACGCAGAATCTCTCCATCTCACCGCGCCACAATTCCTACGATACGCGAGCTTATCGGAGAAATTCAAACAAGGAATTTTTAGACGCGATTCGAAGATTCAAAATACGATCGGTCACAACATTGACGTCTTAACGCTATAACGTTAAAATGTTTAAGAATCAATATTTATCGGACATTCGACATGGCGAACCTATCCAAACGGGCAACTGTGTATTTTGACCCTGATATCCATCAGGCTTTGAAAATGAAAGCTGCAGCAACCCACGCTTCAATCTCGGAGCTGATTGATGAATCTGCTCGACAACTGCTGGCCGAAGACCAGGAGGATCTGACTGAAATTGAAAATCGGATATCAGAGCCGGTCATTACGTATGAAGCGCTTCTCAAAGATTTGAAGAAGCATGGCAAGCTATGAGATTCGGTTCAAACGATCTGTTGCCAAAGACTTGCGCAGTATTCCCACACAAGATGTAAAGCGTATTCTTAAAACAATTGATGCACTGGCTATGGACCCATTTGGCCAAGGCTGCAAAAAACTCACAGGGCTAAACTATTACCGGGTGAGACAAGGCAATTTTCGTGTCATCTACGAGGTATTGAACGATGTGCTGATCATCCACATTGTTCGTGTGGCCCACCGCTCCAGAGCTTATTGATTNGCGCACCATCATGGCCCCGCCGGATTTTTTCTCCACTAACAGACACCAACAACCCAATTCCAGTCGCCGTCCGATTGCCGGATCGCGCTTATGTTTCGAGCACATCGAGCGACACACCGCGGCAACTAACCTCGCGAGGCTAGCCAGATCACATGCCGCGACCCTTTCCCCTTGTGTGCACGAACACGCTTCTCTTCAACGGTGAAGCCAGCCTTCTTTAGCAGGGTCGTAAATCGCGGTGCAGGTGTCGCGGACCAAACCGCGAGCACACCTGATTTGCGGAGCGCATGGTGAGCCGCCCCTAACCCCTGAAGTGAGTAAAGGTCATCATTTTCGGGGTGAGTTAATCCTTCTGGCCCATTGTCGACATCCAATACTATTGCATCGTATTCACCTGAGGCACGATTGATCAGGTCAGCCACGTCTGAAATGTTGACTTCCACCCGATTATCAACAAGTGGTTCGTTTGCGCATTCGCCAAGAATCTCGCGATTCCATTTCAGCACACCCGGAACAAGTTCGGCGACCTCAACCTTTGCATTCTTAGGCAACACATCCAAAGCGGCTGCGAGCGTGAACCCCATCCCCAAACCACCGATAAGCACCCTGGCTGATTCTGTGGTGCTGCAACGCGCACAGGCTAACGCACCCAAAGCATCTTCCGACCCGTGAGTGCGAGAGTTCATAAGATCGCCTTGCGACCCCGCAAGCCGGATGGAAAATTCATCGCCTCGCCTAAGCAGACGCAACTGGCCACCATTGCGCGGAATATCAGCAGTGTCCAATAATTCCCACCTGTTCACTGGTATTTCCTCTTTTCGTGTCAGTTAGCATTCGTCGAGGTGAAAGAAAAAACGGCACGAAGCAAAGATAACTACAGGTTGGAGATCCTCCGCGCGACGAGGGACTGACTAGTGAAGCCGCTATGGTCTGTTCTGGTGGTGAACTAGTTTTCGCCGTGCTCGATTTCATCTCGATATTCTATCTGGATACCGTGGATAAAATTTCTGAGGATTTGATCCTGGCACTTTTTATAGTGCTTGTGTCCTTTCTTTCTAAAAAATGCGCTGAGTTCATGCTTGCTCATCGAAAAATCGACAAGCGCCATAATTCTTAATATGTCTTCAGCCTTCAGATTAAGGGCTATCTTGAGTTTCTTGAATATAATGTTGTTGTTGAGCCTGTTTTCCGGTTCGGGTTGGGTCCCTTCTTTCTTGCCGCGCATCTCGTTAATCAGGCCATTGAGGAAGCAGGCCAAAGTCCTGTCATCGCACGGCTGCTGTTCGGGATCTTCGTCCTTTTTTAACCAGTCACTTATCTGGCTGCGGGTTACCGCCAGCTCTGCTTGCGAAAAAATGGATATCATTTTCGAATCGTTAAAATCAAATGAATAGCGAAGGCGGCGGAGGATGTCGTTGTTGTTAATGGTTAAGTTCCGTTTGTTGTTGGACTGTCGGCCCGTTTGTTGAGGCGAATACCGTCCGGTTGAATGGTAATAACGCGCTGTTTATAGAGTCCACCGATGGTTTTCTTGAAGGATTTTTTACTCATGCCGAAAAGTTTCTGAATTTTCGCAGGATCTGTTTTGTCGTGAGCGGCTGCAAAGCCATCGTGCTCCTTGAGGTAATTAACAACTGTCATGGTGTGTTGGTCACGCGCGACTTGTTCCTGCTTAAGTGCCAGGTCAATCTTACCATCAGCTCTCACAAATTTAATGAAACCACGCCTCGATTGACCAAAACTAAGCCGTTCATTGACCTCATCTTTATACAGTAGTCCCCAATGGCCGTGATTGATAATGGCCTTAAATCCCAGGTCAGTGCTGTTTGCGATGATAAGGTCAACCTGTTGGCCTGGCGCGAAGTCGTGTGGCGCCTCATCATCAAGAAACTTTTCTATTTTGGATGAAGCGGTGATTCGGCCATCAGCATTATTTAAATAGACGTACACCAAATAGGATCGGCCCACCTCCATGGGTCTGTGTTGCTCACCAAAAGGTGCCAGCAAATCTTTGTCCAGACCCCAGTCCATAAAAGTACCGAAATCTGTGTTCGCAACGACTTTCAGGTAAGCGAATTCTCCAACCTTTACCTTGGGAATTTGCGTCGTGACGATNAGCCGAGTTTCAGAATCCTGATAAAGGAAAACGGACAGGTGACTGTCTACCGTGAGGTCAACGGGGCAATATTTGGTTGGCAACAGGATTTCACCCAGATTCTCCCCGTCCACATAAGCCCCCTGATCAGTCATTTTTGATACACGCAAGATGTAGGTCTGCCCGAGGCTCAGCATGGTTGGCTCTTACTATTGTCCTGGATCGGCATTCTAACCCTCTGGTCGGTGCTGACAAGTTAACCTCTTGAGATCCCACATAACCCAAGTTCACGATCAAGCCACCGCCTTTGACCAACCGTCGAACGCACCATCCCGGCGACTCTGAAGAAAGACTTCTACCACCTCTCCGTCCTGATCAACAGGGTCGCGCAGACGGCTCTTCACAGATAATGCTCAGACCTGCTTGCACAACTAAAAGTCGAAATCGTAGTATTAACGACTTTGCAGGACAGAGAACGTATCCATGATCGAAAACTTCAGTGATCGACACCACCCATTTGACGGCTGTTTCAACTTTAGAGACATCGGTGGCTATCAGACAGAGGATGGCGGAAGGGTTCGCTGGGGACGATATTTTCGTGCAGGACGACAGGACCGCATGACCGAACGCGATCTGACAAAACTGAGAAGCATGGGTATCCGCTCGCAGATTGATCTGCGGCGGCCAGATGAGGCGTCGGAGCAAGGTAGAGGCCCCCTATCGGCTGAAGGCGCCAGGTACCACAACATTGCCGTGATTCCTGACGGCGGCAGCGATCAGCTGAGTCAACTTGTCGGTGATACCGGCATCTCGGGAAAACGATATCTCGGTTATCTCAGTTTCGGACCTGAATCCTGGCAGCGCATGTTCGATATTTTTGCCAGTGCAGATGGCCTCCCGCTATTGATCCACTGTACCGCCGGAAAAGATCGAACCGGTGTCGCAACTGCGTTCCTTCTCTCGGTCCTGGGAGTCGGCCGGGAGATTATCGAGGCAGATTACCTGCTGACCAACCGGGATGTGGAGCGACAGGTGACATTCCTTGAGCGTGCCGGATTACTGCCTGAAGGAGTGACTGCCGATGACATGATTCATGCCGCGGGTGTGCCAGAAACTGCCATGCACGATTTCCTTGACGGCCTGGATGCCGAATACGGTGGCGCCCTGTCCTACCTCGAAGGTATCGGCATCACGCAAGATATTCAGGCCAGAATAAAGTTGTCTTTTCTGGAAAGGAGCTAGAACCCAATTTTCAAGAGGCTCAATGATGACGTTAGTACGACCCCCTCAAATAGTTCGTCAGCGACCTTGTGCTCACTTCAAGATGATGTGAACTTCTTCGCCAACATTAATCGCAAAGGTAAACAGTCTAATGCTAATTCCCCGATACACTGCAAATTCTCCGACAACAGAAATCACAGCAGCGCTTGAAGATTCTGGATGCGTGGTGGTGACCGGGCTGACGGATTCAACGCTTCGACAGGCGATATCCGATGAACTTGCACCACACATGGCCAGGGCGCGCGTTATCGAAGATGATGACCCGGCGCAGTTTTACCCGGGCCGGACGAAACGTATCACAGCGCTGCTGACCCGTTCTGCGACGGTGACTGACCACCTCATCGCCCATCCGATCTCTCGGAAAGTCTGTGAGGCCACTCTGTTACCGAATAGCGAATTCGGCTATCAGCTACACGTTACTGCGGCTTTGGAAGTTGGTCCTGGTTCGCGTGCCCAGGTGCTCCATCGGGAAGAGGACTCTTTCACATTCTTTCCCCTGCCACGCCCCAACCTGATCGTTGCCAGCATGTGGGCGATGACAGATTTCCGGTCTGACAATGGGGCAACGTTGCTGGTTCCAGGAAGTCATAAGTGGCCTGGTGACCGGAAAGCAACCAGCGACGAGGTTGTCGAGGCGGAAATGCCAGCCGGTTCTGTACTCTACTGGCTAGGCGGTCTATTTCACGGTGCAGGGGCTAATACTTCACAGGACTGGCGCTATGGGGTGATCCTGACCTATTCAGCAGGTTGGGTGCGGCAGGAAGAAAATCAATATTTGGACGTAACAGCCGAAAGACTTGCCGAGCTTTCGCCAGAAATCAAACAAATAGCGGGGTTTGATATGTATCGTGCCCTCGGGTTATACGATCCATCGGTAAGCTGATTACAGGGACAATACAAGGACTGACAACCAAAGGTGATACGTTCAACTGTTTGCTGAACGAATAGCAGTTTATAATTCGACTTCATCTGTCCTGACCGGAAAAACCATGCTTAACCCATCTGCCGCGCAAACCGTCATCGATCATGGCGTCAGCCTTGGTGCCGATTTCGCCGAGCTATTCATCGAGCGTAGCCAGACCAATACCGTCACCACGCTGAGCCAACTGGTCCAATCCGTCGAATCCGGGATCGATTTTGGTATCGGTATCCGACTGGTCTATGGCACCAAGGTACTCTACGGCTACACCAACAAAACAGACGAAGAAGAACTGAAGCGAATAATGACTGAGCTGGCCGCCAAGGACCTGCGAGACCCCCGGACCACTTCAGACACCTTCGACTATCGGGGCCCGGTTGAACACCACCCTGCTAGCAGAATTCTGTCGTCAGACGCAGAAGTGGACAGCAAGATTGCCTACCTTCTTAAAGCAGATTCAGCCGCGCACGCTGCCAGCAACCTGATTTCACAGACACGCGGCAACTGCCGACAGAAAGAACAAAAAATTGAAATCTTCAATAGTGAAGGCCTGCACACCAGCGATTTAAGAAATTACATTCGCGCTACCCTCACGTCGATTGCCTCCGACGGCTCGGAACAAGCCACCGGCATGCGGAGTGACGGTGGCCTGCTTGGCTGGGAGATCAGCGAGGCCCTTGACCCGGAAAAAACCGGTGAGGAAGCCACAAGGCAAGCTCTGGTAAACCTGGGAGCAAAACCCTGCCCCTCCGGTAGAATGCCGGTGGTGATCGGCAATGGCTTTGGTGGCGTGATTTTCCACGAGGCCTGCGGCCACCTGCTGGAGACCACCTCAGTGGCCAAGAAAGCATCCGTATTCCACGACAAGATGGGCGAGATGATCGCCAACCCTGCGGTCAGTGCGGTGGATGACGGCACCATGACCAACGAATGGGGTTCGATCAACATCGATGACGAAGGCATGAGCACCCAAAGAACCCAGCTAATTAAAAATGGCAAGCTCACCAACTTTCTTGTGGACCGGATTGGTTCCGAACAGACAGGTTTTGACCGCACCGGTTCAGGGCGACGCGAGTCCTACAAGTATGCGCCCGCTTCTCGTATGCGTAACACCTTCATCGAGGCAGGTGACGCTGATCTTGAGGACATGATCGGCTCAATCGACAAGGGCATTTATGCGGCCCAGATGGGCGGAGGATCAGTCCAGCCAGGTACCGGCGAGTTTAACTTTTCGGTCACCGAGGGTTACTACATCGAAAACGGCAAAGTTCAGTACCCTGTAAAAGCCGCCACTTTAATTAGCACCGGTCCCGCTGTTCTGAAAGAAATCTCAATGGTGGGCAGCGACTTTTCCCTTGCTTGCGGCATGTGCGGTTCAGTCTCTGGCGCCGTACCAACTTCTGTTGGTCAGGCAACGCTGAAAGTGGATGACATTCTTGTCGGGGGTAATGCCTGATGAGTATTGCGCAACAGGCAGAAACTATTCTGGCTAAAGTCCAGGCAGCAGGCGCCCAGGGTGACCTGATTATCGACCGCGGTGATGCGATATCACTCAAAGCACAAGATGGTGAACTTGAGGAACACAAAGTCACCTCCAGCCAAATATTTGGCCTCCGAGTTATCAAAGACGACCGTGTGGGCACAGCCTACAGCGAAGCGGCAGACAAAGAAGCGCTGTCTTCGCTGGTTGAACAGGCACTGGTCAATGCCAGCTACGCCGCGCCGGAAATCCATGAAAAAATACTAGCGAATAACAACGAGCTCTCCACTGATGATAATTTGTTGTGTCCTGAAGAACAGATTGCCATAGAACAGAAAATTGAGCTGGTGTTGAAACTGGAAGCTGATCTCGCGGCAAAAGACAAAGTCAAAAATGTCCCTTACAACGGTGTCCAGGACGGCACAGGAGAAAGGCACATCTATTCTACGGCTGGCCTGCATGCTGTCTCAAAAAGCAGAATGTGTTCTGCTTTTGCCTATGCACTGATAGAAGACGGCGAAAAGAATGCTATGCAAGGTGTTGGTCAGGCCGCCCGATTGTTTACCGAAATTGACCCGGACAAACTGATTGAGGAAGCTTACAGAAACACGATTGATATCCTTGAAGGAAGTACCGTACCCTCAGCCCATTACGACGTGATCTTTGACGAGGAAACCCAACCCTCGGTTTTCAGCGTGTTCAGCATGATGTTCTCGGGTAAATCCGCCAAGGATGGCGTAAATCCAATGCGCGACAAGCTAGGACAGATGATCGCCGACCCTCGCCTGACGGTGTTTGACCAGCCTGAAAACATGGACGGTTTTGGCTACAGCCTGTTTGATGACGAGGGGGTGCCGGCAGAAAAGCTGGCCTTAATCTCCGATGGCACGCTCAGCACACTCATTCACAACAGCATGACTGCGGCCCACTTTGATACCAAAACCACCGGACATGCCACGCGGGGTCCACGGTCAACACTGGGGGTCGGTCTTCACCAGCTTGAGATCGCGCCTGGCGATGCGAGCGCAAAGGAACTACATGCCGGTAGGTACCTGGTCCTGACAGATCTGACGGGCTTGCACTCCGGTGCCAATCCCATATCCGGTGATTTCAGCTTTGGTGCATCCGGGTATCTGTGCGAGAACGGAGAGCGCGTACAGCCCGTTCGCGGTATTACCGTGGCAGGCAATTTCTACGAGATGCTCAAAAAGATCCAACTACTAGGCGATACGCAACACTGGAACTGGCAGCGATCAAGCTTGATGCCCGCCATACGTTTTGCCGATGTCGCGATATCCGGCTGAATGAACAGGCTTACAGATGCATGGCGGCATTACGAAACCCTTGGCCGTTGAATATCAGGGCTGACTTTGGCGCCACAAATATCCCTTCCCCGTAGATTGGTAGGAAAGCAGGAAAGTCCGCTCTCGCTCAATTTTATTTAACGTAGGCTGTAGCTCGACGTGTCGGGGGTCATCTCGATGTTGGATTGCGGCCTGTTCATTGGCAAAAGCGGCAACGAACAGCATATCGCCTGCCTTAATGTCCGGGCCACGATCCGAATCTCGCAGCGCGAGTCCACCACTGTAGATCAGTGTGCCAGGTTCAGCTTCCCTACAGTAATCAGCATGCTCACCTGTTACTTCGATATAGCGTTGTTTCATGGCAGCATCTGTAAAGCGTGTACCAATCAGCGTGATCGCGACACCTGCTTCGCTCATGGATTCGTCTGATTGCGCTCTGTCCCACCAGCCATAGCCTTCAATATCGGCAAACAAGTTACTCATCACGCGACGCCTGGTCATACTACGTTCACCCATGGTCTCCATCAGGGTCGCGTGGGCCGGACGTGCAACATGTGCATCAAGGCTGGACTGACCCTGTGCATAGCGTTCAAAGACAAGCACATGGCTTTCATTCTGTAGCGAGCGCGCGGCTTCGTAGGCGCTGGTATCTGGTTCCCCCAACAGTGCGTCCTGCCCCCTTTGCTGCCAGACATCCAGCCACTCGTTGACGGTCGTTGTTTCTGTGCGAACCTGATATTCGACCAATGCCGTCAATGGAAAATCACCAATACTCATATTTTCTGTGCTCATATTCTCTGTGCTCATAGTCGCCTTCAGATTGTTACTTTTATTCTTAACCAGGGTTTAAGGGCCAAACTCACAAATTGAATCTACAGTGAATATTCCTGCCAGATCACCAAGCTAGCTTTCCCTTGCCGCCAACTTAGACCAGGTTAGCTATGAAGCCGCGGCTGCTATTTACCCTGGAATTTCGCTGGTCTTTTTTCCAGAAAGGACGCAATCCCTTCCTCACGGTCCTCGGTATTAAAGCAGTAGTCCTGACCAAAGAATTCAAGGCGACTATGAACAGCGAGACTGGTTTCCAGCGCCTGGTAGATCATCATCTTGGATATTCCAATGGCAATAGGTGGACCATCCGCGATGTTCCTGGCCATCTCATTAGTTGCTTCATGGAGTTTCTCCGCTGGTACGAGTTGATTGATGAGGCCGATAGCCTCAGCCTCTTTCGCATCGACTATCTTGCCTTGAAAAATCAGCTCACAGGCCTTAGCCGGACCCACAAGCTGGGTCAGCAAATATGCCCCAGAGGACTCCGGCGGGATACCACGACGCGTCCAGATAGCGCCAAAACCAGCATCGGCTGAGGCTATTCGTATATCACAAGCGAGTGCAATGCTGAGCCCCTGACCTACTGCGTACCCATTGACCGAGGCAATTGTGGGCT
>JGI26061J44794_1001117_pt1 | contig 11107 bp, 3 predicted proteins | sample MarorgKNORR_S2LV_5_FD_44794 | JGI IMG/M metagenome (IMG submission 44794) | reverse complement strand
GTAAAAATGGTAGAATTCCCTGATTCGTCAGGGTCGCCCACAAGACCTGCTTTTGAAAACCAAATATCATCTACATAATCTGCTTTCTCATAATGAATTGTCTTATTAATTATATTGTTTATTTCAGAAGAGGTTGAACCTGATATTCTCCCGATAAATACTTCCGGAATCATATCATCACCATCCAGCTGTGTATAATCAAAATCCGTTGGACCTCCGTATCCACCCCAACTATGGTCATAATTCGGCAGGCTGTAACTGCCGCCTGTATCCCCAATAAGACCCACAATTTCTGGCGGATTTTCCCAGTTGTAATAAGCATCTGAAATATAATTTTTTATTTCACTGGTACTGGCACTTGATCCGCCAACTTCAGACTCGGAGGCTGTATATACAATATAACCCTGTTTATGACGCCAGTTAATTAACTGCTGAACATAGGAGTTTTCAAGAGAAGATCCACCCCCTATATATAGGATTGCTTGAGCCTGGTAATCTTCAGGACGGTCAGAAAATTCAAAGTTTACTATAAGGTCTTTGTAAAACTCATCAAAAATATGGGATCGTTTAGGTTGTTTCAGATGCCCATTGGGATTTTCCCCAGTTTCTATCACATGAATATCAATTTCAGTATATACTTCCAGTTTATCATATTTGGGATAGTATCTATAGGGAATTACATGAATGCTGACAAATTCTATTCCCCTGCCCTGTGACCGTTCAGAAACCACCATATTCTGTACAGGATAGGTAGCAAATGAATTGTAAAATTCACTATTAATAATATTCACATTATCAACTTCCCAAATATCCATACTTTGATGGGGAAGAATAGTGATATTTTCAATGGTGTAAGAATCTAATATTTCCAGTTGAAAGTCGTAGGTCTTTTCAGGGTCTAATTGATAATAGGTGGTGAACTGGGGAAGTTCAGGCATGCCTGCTTCAGTGGTATGTCCCTGCCCCATTTTGGCTAAGCGGGTATATCCGCCAGAAATTTCAATAAATTCAGGTGAATGGTGAAGGCTAACCTTGCCTACACTCCCAGCATCTAAATAACTGAAACTGTTCTCATAAGAGAATAATGGNGATAGAGAAATTATAACTATTGATAAAATCCAAACTCTTCCGAACATNTTTAACCTTTCTTTAAATAAAATTTTTAATTGTTTTTATCTAGGTGAAAATAAGCTGATTTTATTAAATAAGACAAAAATAAGATTGTTACAAGATGTAAGTAAACCAATTATCCAAGAATTGTATTCACAAGAGATACTATATCAAGTATGTTTAATTGACCATCACCATTGAAATCTCCGTTAAGGTCAAATTCCTCATTCAAAATTAAATTAGCAAGGGCAACTAAATCCAGTATATCAAGGGAACCATCATTATTCAAGTCTCCCATTAAGCTTGGGCTTGCACAATCNCCCCATTCCGTCTGTAATGAATTGCCATAGGGATTTGATACAATATTATTAATGGGGTTTGTACCAAAACAAATTCCACCTCCGTCGTAAAAAGAAAAGGTTATTTGACTTAAAATATGTGATCCTGGAGAAATTACCGTACCTGAGGTTGAAAATCCCAATACCATATTTGAAGATGCTGACAGAACAAAATCATTTGCTTCCGCTTCACCCCCGGAAATACCTATCATTGTAATTCCAAATATTTCAAATTGGAATCCTGCTACAGGTTCTTCATTTTCCATCCTGATATCCAGAGTGCCATTTGCCAGGTTTATATTTTCAAAGGAAAGATGAACCCGAGGTTGGCGACCGGTAGTTATAAATATTGCCGACCAATTTTGTAAGGGCGCAGCTGCCTCAGGGTAGGTGTTATTAAAGGTATATTGGAGACCCGTGTCTCCTAAATGGTTTTCAATTCCTATGGTTGCATAACATCCATGCACAGGGGTCCCCCCATTGGGGTAATATCCAGCAGAGGTATTGTTAAATTCACTGTATTGAATTTTTATTTCACTATCACCGGTGATGGTTGGCGAATAAAATTCTTTATTGTATAAAATAATCTCAAAGGTTTCATAGGATTGACCATCAAATGTTCGAAGATTATCCCATTGGATGACAACATATTCTTCTGTTTCATAATAATATACATAACCGCTACCTGTTTTCAAGTCATCCCAAAAAGCGGCAACCATTGGCGAAGGACCACCAGCCCCGGGGAGGGGATAATTACGGAAAGAATACATGAGAAAATCTCCAAATGATATCCAGCCATTTGTATTTACAACTATCTGATCATAATCGATGCCGTAAAAGGTAAAAGCAAATGGCAAATCGATAAGGGTTGAACCGTTGGTATAAGTACCCCCCCCATTTCCATAATCATAAATTAGAAGCTGTTCTCCTAAATCATCAGCAATTTCAATCCAGTTGTAGGTAGGAGCAATATCATAATCTGTATCCCCAGAATCATAAATATAATAGCCATAAGGGTCGGGACCTAAGGGGTCAGATTCTCTCACTTCTCCTATGGTAATATTGAAGGTTTCTATTCTTGAATGCTCATCACTACTGGTTAATAAGAGTTCCATTGGAAAAATTGATCCATTGATGATATCATNATTGAAACTAAGGTCAAATCCATTTAAGGTGAGGTTATTTCCTGCTTCAATATTTACCGAATTTGTCANGCCGGAGTTTACAGNGATATAATTATCAATGGAAATAAGTTCAATTGTAAAGTCACTAGCTGCTTGACTACCTTGATTTTCCAAATTGATCGTAATTTCTGTATCCATTCCCGGCAGCAATTCACCACTATAATCACTTACTTTAAGATGTGGACCAGAGATAGTAACAGGTACATGATTTAGCCAGTTATTTCCAAATTCATCNCTGACAGTGAGTTGAAATTCTAAGTTCTCCATATCATGAGCAGTACCATGAATATAAACTGGAAATAGTTTTGTTACCGTTGATCCGGGAGTGATGTTACCAAANTTTTCAATACTTTGTGTAATGGTAACATGTTCTGAGGGTGAGCTTAATTCTGNAATAACATTTTCTGATATTGAATTTCCATAATTATGCAGTGCAATTTCAAATTGTGTTGTTTCTCCTGAATTTGCATAAATATAGCNGGGAATGATTGATATTGCAGCACCCAATGATTCAGGAATTTCTATGCTGCCCTCATAGGGTCGAAAATTCTGTTTCATGGTCATGATTGACATATTGCCAGTTTCCACAGCATCCCAATTTAATGTAATCTCTCCAAATTCATCTGTCAATCCGGTTGAAAATATGATGTCATCGCCCATTAAAAGTGTAACACGGGCATTTTCAACAAAATCACCATCACCATTATAGACTATAATTTCAACAGTGGTTGTGCCCAGGGAAATAATAGAGGGATGATATACAGCAAAATTATCAGGTACAGCTGTCCATAAATGTAGCGCAGGGTCTCCGATGAGGTTACTCCAGGCAATAAATGTTTCTGTGATACCAGAAGGGTTTGAGGGGTAAGTCGCCAATATGGCTAAATCGCCATTTGCAACCGAAGCACCGGCATACCATAATTTTTTTGAAAAAATCCCGTCATATATACCCATATCAATAATGTTATTATAAGCGGTGTGGGTTCCCGTGGTGGAAATACCAACTGCGGCAACGGCACCCTCAGGATTATTTACTGAACCCATTTTTACAAAGCCTTCACTTTGAGAATTCCCATTATCATAATCCCCAGTCCCACAGGTTATTGTGGTAACAAAAGGAGTTTCGTAGCCATTGTTGAACTGGCTGCTAGCACCAGTACCTTCATCTCCGTAAATTCCTCGATAATTATAATAGAGGATTCCATCCTGAAACTGATTTACAACAAAACTGCCAATGCCATAGCCATCGTAGTCCGTGGCAACTCCTGTCATGCCATGATTTATCATCATATTTTCAATATATTGATTGGTGAAAATGGTAGAGTTTCCAGAAGGATACGGGTTCCCTACAAGTGCTGCCTTTGTAAACCAGTCATCATCNACNTATANTGCTTTTTCATATTGAATTGTCTTATTTATAANATTTTCCATTACGGAGGTTTGCTGCCCTGAAATTCTCCCAATAAAAACTTCCGGAATCAAGTCATCACCATCTAACTGTGTGAAATCAAAATCGGTGGCGCCATTATAGTAATTCCACCCGCCGGGCCCCCAATCCTGGTAAAAACAATCAATGACATCCGTGTCGCCAATGAGTCCTACAATTTCAGGCGGATTTTCCCAGGTTTCGTAGGCATTTTGAATATAACTCTTAATGGTATTTTCGTTAGAAGTTGGAGTATCGTAGGTATAAACAATATAACCCTGTTTATGCCGCCAATCGAATAAGTCCTGCACATAGCTATTATTAATCCAGTTTCCTCCAGCGATATAAAGTATGGCAGGAGCCTGGTAATCTTCAGGTCGTTCAGAATACTCAAAATTTACTATAAAGTCTTTGTAAAACTCATCAAAAATACGGGATCGTTTAGGCTGGGTTAATTGAGGGTTTGGATTATCACCTGTTTCAATTATTTGAATTTCTACATCTGTGAATACTTCTAATTTCTCATACTTAGGATAATATTTATAGGGAGTCACCTGAATGCTCACAAAGGCAATCCCCCGCCCCTGTGACCGCTCAGATATTACCATGTTTTGTTCTGGAAAAGCTGCATATGAATTGTAAAATTCACTGTTAATAATATTCACATTTTCCACTTCCCATTTTTCCATACCCTGATGCGGAAGAATCGTAATATTTTCAATGGTATATGAATCCAAAACCTCCAGTTGAAAGTCATAGGTCTTTTCGGGATCTAATTGATAAAAAGTAGTGAATTGAGGAAGTTCAGGCATGCCTGCTTCTGTGGTATGCCCCTGTCCAATTTTTACTAAGCGGGTATATCCTCCAGAAATTTCACTAAATTCAGGGGAGTGCTGAAGGCTTATTTTTCCTGATCCATAATTTGAAAAATTATTTTCGTATGAAAATAAAATAGAAAGTGTAATTAATATAAAATATAATCCCCGCAATAGTTGACCCACCCTTCTCCTTACAATTATTTAATATGCTTTAAGCAATCCAGTAATTTAACAAGAGGAAAATATTGGAGACTAAAGGAACTTTGTTACAAGATGTAAAAAGACTAATAGACTTACTTTGAACTGGGCTTTTCTAACAATCCTTTTTGCTGGTACTTCTTNCTATATTTTTCATCCAGCATTTTATGCCTNTCAGATAAATCAATTTCTCGCCCCTGAATAAAAGCTCGTTCAACCTGGGTTCGAATATCTAATATATCCCCATCTGCTATAAAAAAGGTAGCATCTTTTCCCGATTCCAGGGAGCCAACCATTTCTTCTACTCCCAGAATTTCAGCAGTAGAAAGAGTTATAGATCGCAATGCCACTTCCCAGGGCAGGCCATAGGAAGCAGCTTTTGCCGCATAATAAGGTAAATTCCGAATATGAGGTGTCTGGAAGGTAGATTCACTGTTAGAAATACAGAATTTAACACCTGCTGCGTATAATTGAAATGGTGTGGTAAAGGCTTGGTCATAATTTTCAAAACGGCGCATGGGTGTAGAGTGTGTCTGCGTATAAATAACCGGAATTTCTCTCTCTTTTAAAAGAGTGGTTGTGCGCCATGAATCTTTACCCCCAACCAAAACCATTTCCAGATTTTGGCGGTCAGCCCAGTACACAGCAGCNTCAATNTGCCGGACTTCATTGGCATGAATGAATACGGGAATATCCCCAGTCAAAATGGGCAGCATTCCTTCCAAGCGCAGATCATGTTTATAGGATGAACTCCCAGATTCTTTCAGCTTCAAATAAGCGCGGGATTCCTGAATCAAATCATCAATTTTCTGAATAGATTTTAGGCGTGAATCTTTTTCAGTTTTATCCTCCTTCTCCTTATCTTTTTTTGATACCTTCATGGATGGCCAAAATAAATGCAGCCCCACCGGATGTTTCAGGGTGGCATCTTCCCAGGTCCAGCCATCTAACATCATGAGTGAAGAAGTACCAGAAATTCTCCCTGAACGAGGTACAGACAATGCCAATAAAATACCATTAGATCGGGAAATAGGTATGAGTTCAGAATCGGGATTATAACTTACATTCGCCCGAACATTGGGATTAATACTCCCCACTTCGGCATAATCACGGGTGGCCCGAACTGCACCAATTTCCTGTAAGCCCAAAGTCGATCCGGCAGAAATAAGTCCAGGAAAAATATGCTTTCCCTTAGCATCTATTTTTTCAATTCTGTACATTGCAGAAAGATTATGACCTACTGAAATAATCTTCCCTCCATCAAATAATATTTCTGCATTTTCTAATACACCATGGGAAACAGTGTGAATAGTTGCACCGGTGAAAATAATGGGGTGATCCTGGGGAGGTCCCGGAATTTGATCCGAAGTGAATATGAAATTAAAAAGAAGTGTAAGTGGAATTATAAATTTCAAAATTTATCCAGGCAATTGTGGTGATCTGCAGATTCCTTTTCTGTGTGATTCCACTTTTTTTCCTTAACATCAATTTTCTTTGTTAAAATTTTACTCACCAATTTATGCCGTAATTCAGCATCTCTTACTTTTAGTTCTGCATCCGCATCCAGTGAAAAATATTGAATTCCATCGATCCATGTTTGCTCACATTTGGCTCGGGTAGAGAGAGGATGATCGCTCCAAATTACAAAATCTGCATCTTTTCCCACTTCCAGAGAGCCCACCCACTTATCAATATTTAACTGTATAGCTGGATTAATTGTCACCAGTTTCAAGGCTTCTTCTTCAGAAAGATTACCATATTTCACCCCTTTAGCTGCTTCTGTATTCATGCGTCTTGCCAGTTCACGTGAATCTGAATTGAACGATACTATCACACCCACATCTGTCATAAGTGCGCCATTGTAAGGGATGGCATCAATTACCTCATATTTATAGGCCCACCAATCGGAAAAGGTTGAAGCATTGGCGCCATGGTCTTTAATGCGGTCAGCCACTTTATAGCCTTCCAATACATGCTGGAAAGTACCAATGGTGAATCCAAAATTTTCAGCAACCCTGGTGAGCATGAGAATTTCATCCTGCCTATAGGAATGGCAATGAATCTGACGTTTCCCTTCCAAAATTTCAACCAGGGCATCCAATTCTAAATCTTGTCGGGGAGGAACTTTTTTCTTCCACTTTTTCTTATTATTTCTATAATCATTCCATTCAGTTTGATATTCAACAGCTGAGGTAAAAGCATCCCGAAGAATCTGCTCAACTCCCATTCGGGTCTGTGGATAACGGGTTGTATTATCATCTCCCCAATTGGACTGTTTTACATTCTCACCCAGGGCAAATTTTATTCCGGGCATTGCATTTTTATAGAGCAAATTTTCAGGAAGAGCGCCCCATCTCATTTTGATAACCGCATTTTGCCCGCCAATGGTATTTGCTGAACCGTGGAGGATATTTGCCATGGTAAGTCCCCCAGCCAATTGTCTGTAAATGGTGATGTCATCACTATTCATTACATCCTGAATACGAACTTCAGCCGTGATGGACTGAGTGCCTTCATTTATGGAATAAGCAGCTGAATGTGAGTGGCAATCGATAAGTCCGGGTGTGATATGTTTTCCGGTTCCATCAATTTTCGTGACCCCCCTGGGCGGATTAAGACTGTAGCCTATTTTTTGAACCTTTCCATCTTCAAATAAAATGTCAACCCCTTCCAATATTCCCCGATTTCCACAGGTCCAAACCGTAGTATTCTGAACAAGAATTGATTGGGATTCACGCTGAAGATTATTTTCTAATCCATAGGTGCCCTCGGGATAAAAAACGGATAATTCAGAACGATTTTCTTTCTCTTCCTTTTTCTCATCTTCTTCATCCAATACCCCTGTTTTCAAGGCACTCCAGCTTAATTGTAAGTCATGAGCTGTACCCTCCATTCTATTTTCTAAAATGTGACCGGTAAATCGGCTGGGACCAGCGGTAGAATCTAATGTCACCTGCCAGCTGATAAATCGCCCACCAATTTTTAATTTGGACAGTTTAAATTTGGTAGTATCCTGAATAATCGTTCCACTGTAACTATTGTTTTTTTTCTTCAGCTCTAATTGGTACCACTTTTTGCCCATAGTGAGTTTCCACTCTCCGGTAATATCTGTGTCATATTTTGGCAAAACGGGATATTCCTCACCACCAATCCAGGTAGAAACAACCTTAGATTTATTCTGAAAGTAATTCCCATCCACAATGGTGAGATTAGCCAGGTACCCTTGCTTGATTTTTCCTAATTGATTACTCCTCCCCATTTTCTCAGCAGGAATGGAAGTGAGCGCTGCTAATGCTTCTGTTTCTGACAATCCCCGCTCTACTGCACGGGTCAGATTTTTCCGGAATTCTTTTCCATTTAATCCGTTAGAAGTTAATGCAACAGAAATTCCGTGCTCAATCAAGACTGCAGGATTATCAGGCGCCATATCCCAATGTTTAAGTTCAGAAGTACTGTAGCTCAGTGCCTGATAGGGGTCAGTTAAATCGGGAGTTGAGGGAAAATCCAGGGGCAAAATAATAAAGGGATTCACCTTTGCAATTTCTGAAATCCGACGATACTCGTAGCCACTCGCCATGATCCAACTATTTAACTGAAATTCNTCGCTGATGTGAAACGACCTAAACACAGCAAGTTCATGCTTGGTTTCAAAAATGAAGGGTTTATTTTCCTGANGCCAATCACTGAGAATATCTAAATCTCTATTTTCTTTAAGGGGTTCGTTGACTTTGGGAAATTGATTGGTTTTTGCAATGGCTTGCCGGTACCAGTTGGCATCCATTAAAGTTTGTCGCAGAAGCGCCACCACTCCAAGTAGAGAATTAGGATATTCATCACTATTCCAGCCATCCACTTCGTAGGCAATATCCTGGGCAACTGCTGAGGTTAGTACCGTACCCTCATTATTCAGTTGAACTAGAGTCGTTTGTCCTTGAAATATCCCCGAATCGGGTACAATATGGGCAGCAGTAAATCCCATTTTATGGAGAGATTNCAGTTTTTTCTTGTTGGGCTGATATTGACTGGACATTTCCCGCCNAGCATTAACTTTATGATTCCAATGGGCATCATGGGNAAGTGTTTTTTCTGACTGTGTTGAAATTTCCACCCAGCTGTCAATAAATCCGGGGTAAATGGTCTTGCCGGTTAAATCCAGAGCTGTGGCATCTTTGGGAATTCGGATATCCCTGCCCACATTTTCAATGAGTCCGTCCCGAATAACTATAGTTGCATCTTCCAAAACTGTGCCCGGTTCAATATGAACTTTAGCATGGGAGAGTGCCCAAACTCCAGGGGGATTTTCTCTTAATCCAATTGCAGGTTCAATCTGACCAATAAGTACACCTATAAGGCAGAAAACTACACTGTGAAAAATTTGCATTTATTTTATTAAACTAAATTTGATGAATAATAAGGGGAAATAATATAAATGGAAAAATTGGTGTAATTCTAATGGTAAATGGTTATGTATTTGCAAGGAAATAAGCCACCTTTAAAAAACTTCTTCCAGTTCCGCTTCCACCCACACCCCGTCTTCTTTCATGAGATCAATGAGAGCATCTACGGCTCCTTCTATGGGGAGGTTGGCTTGTACTACATTCTGACCGCGGTATAAACTAATTTTTCCCACACCTGTGCCTACATAGCCATAATCTGCATCTGCCATTTCACCCGGGCCATTTACAATGCAACCCATAATGCCAATTTTTATACCTTTCAAATGACTGGTTTTATTCCGTACCAAAGCAGTGGTTTCCTGAAGATCGAATAGGGTTCGACCGCAAGAGGGACAGGAAATATATTCCGTTTTGCTAATGCGGGTTCGTGATGCCTGGAGAATTCCAAAAGCAGTCTGGTTAACGATTGAAAGGGGTCCACAATTTTCAGCTGCAATAAATACACCCTCACCTAAACCATCAATGAGTAATGCTCCCATGTCCGTGGCTGAAAATAGCTGCATGTTTGCCGATGGAAGGTCGCCATAATATCTTCCAATAATTACCGGTGTTGAACACTTCTGTGCCAGGAGATATCTGAATATCTGTCGCTGCTCGACCATACCATGTTCATTATAGGTGTCTATTATCAAAACTGCTGTAGGATCATTTTTTAATTTTTTGATTAAGTNTTCAGAAAGATCTGNTAAAGTGAGGTATAAAAAATTAAGTTGCGGATGAAATGANCTATTTTCTAAATATTCTGTGGTATTTATTTGAGGATAATGCTGCTGTTCTTTTTTATCTTTCCACACAGAGTAAGCTTGCACCACTCCCAAAGTTCCGGGGAGATCAAAATTTATTTTCATCTTATTGATGAAAATATAATCACAGGCAAAATCGCCAATCCCCCATTTATCTTCATTCTCAAAATATTGATATCCCAATTGAGACAGAGTAATTTGAGTGACTTCCGATTCCAGTGCTAAGTCCACCATGACCCGGGGTACATTATCTCCTCCGATATTGAGAACAGAATGGGTAATTCTGGGTTGATATTCAAATGGACTCAAATCAAAATCTGTTTTGACGCCAATTTTTTCATGTTCCTGCCGATGGTCATAGCGACCCACCAAAGATTTAGCCACGGGAATTTCATATTCCGGTTCTTCCGTTAAGGAAACACGGATGGTATCGCCCAAGCCATCTTCCAGGAGGGTGCCAATTCCCACTGCGGATTTGATTCTGCCATCCTCTCCCTCGCCGGCTTCGGTTACTCCTAAATGTAGGGGATAGTTCATATCTTCCGCCTGCATCTTATTCACCAATAAACGATAGGCTTGAACCATTACCCGAGTATTGCTGGATTTCATAGAGAGTACAATTTCGTGGTAATTATAATCCTCACAAATCCGTAAAAATTCCATGGCAGATTCCACCATCCCCAACGGTGTATCCCCATACCGGCTGAGAATTCGATCGGAAAGCGAACCATGGTTTGAACCGATTCGCAGGACACAGCCTTCTTCTTTGCAGACTTTTACCAATGGAGAAAAGCGGTCATGGATGCGCTCTAATTCATCATTATAGGATTGAT
>JGI26061J44794_1001115_pt1 | contig 11124 bp, 9 predicted proteins | sample MarorgKNORR_S2LV_5_FD_44794 | JGI IMG/M metagenome (IMG submission 44794) | reverse complement strand
TCAAAGAGCAAATGAAATGGCTACAATCTGAAGGATATACTGTTGAAGGATTTCAAAAATTTATTAAAAGACAAACTACAAATATATGGCCCAGTCGTTATGCACTTTTAACTTTTGATGATGGATATAAAAGTTTTTTAAAAGCTGCTGATATTTTAAACGATATTGGATTTAATGCAACTTTTTTTATTACGAAAGATTGGTGTAAGAATAAACAGAACTTTCTATCCGATATAGAAATAAAAGAACTTGGCTTAACCCAAGAAATTGGAAGCCATACAATATCTCATCCCAGTCTTACAAAAATTCCCATTAATTTAATTTATTACGAATTGTTTGAATCAAAAAAATGGATAGAGAATTTAATTCAGTCTCCTATACACTCAATAAGCGCACCTGGTGGTTTTATTAATTCTAAAATAATAAAAATGGCTTTTGATATAGGTTATAAATTAATAGGGAACTCTAATGAATGGTGGAATAATGTGAATTTTACAGTTTCATCAAGTGTAATAAATAGAATAGCTATGAGAAGAACTTATTCAATACAGACTTTTAATAGAATTGTTAAAATTGATAAAAAATTATTTGTGAAAAGAAAGATAAGATTCAATTTGCTTTATTTACCCAAATTTATTCTTTCAGCCAAGCAAATAAGAAAAATTAAAAAAACTCTAAATTTTTATCATAAAATATAGTTATTTATGGAAAAAACCAAGGCAGGAATTGCCGTACCTCCGGATAACTCTTTGAAAGCTGCCGAAATTCTCTATGAATTTATTACTAATGAAAGAAAATTAGCAGAATACAGTGCATCCGCCAGAAGATTAGCAAAGGATCAGTTTTCAGTAGATAATCTCTATAAGCGCTTTGAAAAAACAGTTTTGGCTGCTGTGTAACTAGTATCATGTTGAAAAGGTCATTCGATTTTATATTAAGTTTCATAGGTATCATTCTTTTGATGCCTGTTATTTTCATTATTGCAGTTCTGATTTTAGTTATCAGCGGATCACCTGTTATATTTAAACATAAACGATTAGGAAAAAATGCAGAGGAATTTAATATTTATAAATTCAGAACAATGAAACTAGGCGAATCTTTAGGTTCAAAACACGATGCTAAAAGAATAACATCAATTGGAAAATTTTTAAGAAAAACAAGCTTGGACGAACTCCCTGCTTTATTTAATGTAATAAAAAATGATATGAGCTTGGTTGGTCCCCGACCTTTACCATTAAAATATAAAAACCGATTTTATGGCTTTCAAAATAGGCGTCACGAAGTTCAACCGGGAATGACAGGTTTGGCCCAAGTAAAAGGTAGAAATACAATATCTTGGGAAGAAAAATTTGAGTATGATGTTTATTATGCGGATCATTGTAACTTATTACTAGATTTGAAAATACTGTTTATAACCCTATTCCAAGTATTGAAAGGGCAGGGAGTTAATCCTGACGGGCAGGATATTATGCCTGAGTTTATGGGGACTAAAAATGCAAATGAACCTTATAAAACAGATTGAACAAAATGATATCCAAGACGAAAACATCCATATTTATTTTCTTGGCCAGTCTGGCTATGTTATAAAAACCAAGGATACAATTATGTATATAGACCCCTATCTTTCTGATTATGTTGAAAATTCAAATGGGTTAAATGATAAAACTATGTATCGAAATTTTCCGCCGCCTATTTCACCGAACAAAATTCATAAATTGGATGCAATTTTATGTACTCATTCCCATGTGGATCATATGGATCCATGGACAATTTCAAAAATCACAACGGATTTTATTCTTTATTCTTCCCTGGGTGCTTATGAAAAAAGTCCTGTGGAAGTATCATCTGATAAAATCAATTTTCTTGAACCGGGTAAAATCACAATGATAAATGAATTCAAGATAGAACCCATAGCCGCAGCTCACTATGATTTACAGGATGAGTTTGGCCGGCCGGATTGCCTTTCATTTATTATTTCATGCTATGATAAAACGTTATTATTTTGGGGGGATGGCATTTTATATGAGGGTCTTGCAGAAAAATTAAAGCAATATAAATTTGATTATTTTTTTGCTCCCATTAATGGTCGAAACAGTGCAAGGGAAGCAAAAGGAATAATCGGCAATATCAATGCTAAAGAACTGGCAGAATTGTGCAAAGAATTAGAAATTAGAACACTAGTTCCTAATCATTATGATATGTTTAAAAACAATAGCGAATCTGTAGCGTATTTTATGCAGTGTATAAAAGAATCTTGTCCAACTCAGGAAATGACAATTTTATCCTGCAGTAATTTGATAAAGGCCTAAAAATGAATAATGAACAATTAAAATATTTTCGCCATTCACAGGAGTTTTACAGGTTTATCGTCCTGAGGTATATTAGAGAAAATGAATTTGTAAGTCTACCTCTGGAAAATGCTGATAAAAATATTGAACATGCGTTATCTCAAGTTCATATTCAATCTATGATTGAATGATGCCCTTCTCGTAAAAAATAAGCAAAATGAACTATCTTTAACAGAACTAGGATTACAAAAATTAAGAGAACATTTTATTGATTATCAACTGGATCTGCTAAAACTTGAACGGGAATTAGGTGATTATTTCCAGAATAAAATTGAGAATCTCCTCAATGACAACATCAAAACTGGTTGCTTTATACGGCGCCAGTGATACGGCCCTTTCATTGCTGGGTTACTTAGAAAAAAGCGGAATAAAAATTGCCTGTATTATTGATGATGACCAGGAAAAACAGGGCAGTGAATTCGAAGGGTTATCCATTATTTCTCAATCTGAGCTTGCCAACCATTCCATAGATGCCATCTTAATTACTTCTGTTGCTTTTGAAGAAGAAATAAAATCTAACATTATATCCTCTTTTGGCGAAACATACAGGATGTATACATTACTGGAATCATGATTTTATCGAACCCAAAAGTGAGTATTGTTATTCGAACTTTAAATGAGTCAAAATATTTAGGACAGCTACTGGTTTCTATCCAAAACCAAACGTATAAAAACACAGAAATAATTTTAGTGGATTCAGGTTCAACAGACGGAACAATAGAAATTGCAAAGAAAATGAACCATAAAGTATTAGAAATAGAACAAGATGATTTCACTTTTGGATATGCAATAAATCATGGAATTCAAAATTCAACCGGAGATCTTATTTGTATTATTTCTGCTCACACGCTTCCGGCCACCGATCTTTGGCTGGAAGAATTAGTGAGTGGCTTTTATCAAACTACCTCTAATGGACAAATTGCATTGTCCTATGGAAAACAGCTTGGTAATGAACAGTCTAATTATTCTGAGATAAGGGATTTTTCCAGAATGTACGGAGAAAAAGAACAAATACAGAAAAAACCGGATTATTTTTGTAATAATGCCAATTCAATGATCCTAAAAAAACTATGGTCAGAACATCCTTTTGATGAGGCATTGACTGGTTTGGAAGATTTGGAATGGGCAAAATTTTGGATGGATAAGGGATATAATATCGTTTATAAACCAAATGCATCTGTATACCATTTTCACAGTGAAAAAGCTGACCAGATCAAAAGGAGGTTCTGGCGGGAAGCTATTGCAGCTAGATCAATCGGCGTTTTTCCCGCTTGGAAAATAATATCGCAAATCCCTTTTCAGACCTATTTGTTTTTTGCAGACATACTTCAGGCATTGATGAAGAAGAAACACTTAAAAATAGGAGATATTTTTACCTACAGAATGAATAATCTCATGGGGAAACTAAAATCCCTTACAGACAAAAAATTTGATCTCCGTGATTATAAAGAACAATATGCAGCTAATAAATATGATGTGCTTGAATTCAGTAGTCAGAATAATGTTAAAAAAACAGAATATGTACTCAACCCACTAAAACCAAACGATGTATTGATAAAAGTNCATTATGTAGGTGTCTGTGAAACCGATTTGGAGGTCTTGCGCGGCAACCTTGGATATTATAAAACTGGATGGGCAAAATACCCCATAGTTCCCGGCCATGAATTTTCCGGGGTCATTTCAAGAATAGGTTCAAAAGTAAACAACTTTTCTATGGGTGATAAAGTGGTAGGGCAATGTATACTATCATGCGGAANATGTTCAATGTGCTTAAGTGGTCGTTCTACTGCTTGCCTGGAACGAAAGGAAGTAGGCGTTTTAAACTATGATGGCGGTTATGCAGAATATGTAACATTAAAATCCCGATACGTACATAAACTTCCGGATGATGTTTCACTCTTGTCCGCTAGCAGTATAGAACCTTTAGCGGTTGTTCATAAGGCTTTCAATCGAATTGGTTTGTATGATGTCGCTGAAAGTGAAAGGGAAAAAATATTGATAATTGGTAGTGGACCTATGGGGCATTTGTCTGCTCGTTTAGGCCAATTATGGGGCCATGAAATCACCGTATACGATTTAGACCAAAACCGGTTGAACTATTTAAAGGATATCCCTATAACTACATTAAATAAAGAACCGGATTTTCATAAATTCTCCATTATTATTGAATGCACCGGAAACGATGAGCTTGCCGCAAATGTTATTGAAAAATCTTCTGCAGCAACAACAATTTTACTATTAGGCCTTCCCTATAACAAAAAATTAGTAGATTTGGAAAATATTGTAAGTTTTGATAAAAAAATTGTTGGCTCCGTTGGCAGTAACGCCGGAGCTTTTGAAGCCGCCATTCGATTAGCTGGTCAGATCGATCTTACTAATTTTAATGACACAATTTTTGAATTTGATGATTGGTCAAAGGCTTGGGCGATGCATAAAACTAAAAATAAATTAAAAGTAAAATTAAAAATGGGCCATTAGAGATTGATAAATGAATAATTTGGAGCATTTAGCAGGCAAAAAATTATTAATTCTAGGAGGCAATCCCGAAACAGGAGTCTTGGTTAAAAAAGCCAATGATCTTGGTGTGTATACAATAGTAGCTGATCCGAATCCAGAATCGCCGGCTAAGGTCTATGCAAAAAAACACTACAACATTGATGGTTTTGATATCCCGAACCTAATCAAGGCTGCTAATGAAGAAAAGGTTGATGGCGTACTCGTTGGTGTGGCCGATATCCTTGTGCCTCCTTATCTCCGTCTATGTTCAGAGTTAGGATTGCACTGCTATGCTTCAGAAAAAATTATTAACGCCCTTTCCAGTAAAGATGGATTTATAGAAGCGTGTAATCAATATAATATTGCAACTGTTCCCGCATTTAGACTTGATGAAAATTTAAAGCCGGGGGATTTAAATAAAATTGAATATCCGGTTATAGTTAAGCCTGTAGATAATGGTGGTGGCGTGGGGATGTCAATTTGCCGCAATCAGCAAGAATTAATCTCCGGTGCCAAAAAGGCCATCCAAAATTCAAAAAAAAGAACATTTATAACTGAAAGACTAATGCAGACGGATGATATGGTGGCCTACTATACTTTTAAGAATGGTGAAGTGTTTTTGTCAGCAATTGCAGATCGTATTACCACAAAAAAACAGGGACGCAATAGCCCCGTTTGCATGGCCTCAATATATCCTTCCAAACATGCCAATCGCTATTATGAGTATATACATCCCCAAATAAGTAAATTGTGTACAGGAATTGGTATAAAGAATGGCATTCTTGCCATTCAATTTTTCGTTGAGGGTAATAATTTTTACGCTTATGATCCGGGTTTTCGTCTCCAAGGTGAGGCCATGCATATTTATATTGCTAAAATTAATGGTTTTGATCATCGCTCGATGCTCATCAATTTTGCTCTTACGGGATCTATGGGTGTTGAAGATCTGACCGAGCGGAATGATTTTTTGTTTGGCGGTAAACATGCCTGTACCGTGTGGGTACTGTTAAAGCATGGACGGATTAAACATATTAATGGTTTAACAGAATTACAAAATGATCCGTCAGTAATTTTCGTAATGCAACGCTTTTTTGAAGGAGATGTCGTTTTAGAAAATATGGTTGGCAACGAAAAACAAGTTTTAGCAAGAATATATTTGGTAACAGAAACAAAAGAAGAATTGTTTTCTAAAATTCATGATATTAAATCAAAATTATCCGTTATTGATCAAGAAGGAAAAAATATGATTGTTGATTTTTATAACCCGTCTGTTGTGTAAAATATAATATGGATAAAAGAATATATCTATCCCCGCCTCATCTAGGAGATCATGAGCTAGAATATATTAAAGATGCATTGGAATCAAACTGGGTAGCTCCTCTTGGACCCCATGTGGATGCGTTTGAAAAAGAAATTGGAGAATACATAGGAATAGAAAATACATTAGCACTTTCTTCCGGAACAGCTGCGTTACATCTAGCTCTAAAATTGGTTGATATAAAACCGGGTGATACAGTATTTTGTTCTGATTTAACATTTGTAGCCAGCGCCAATGTGATTTTGTATGAGAAAGCTATCCCCGTTTTTATAGATTCAGATTTAATATCTTGGACAATGTGCCCAAAAGCGCTTGAAAAAGCATTCATTAACTCTCAAAAAAACGATAAGCTGCCCAAAGCGGTTATTGTAACAGATATATATGGCCAAAGCGCCAATTACGATAAATTAATCGAGATTTGTGATCAATATAATGTCCCGGTCATTGAAGATGCTGCTGAGGCCTTGGGAGCTGAATACAAAAATAAAAAATGCGGTTCCTTTGGAAAAATGGCTATCTTATCTTTCAATGGAAATAAAATGATCACAACCTCTGGCGGAGGAATGTTATTAAGTCATAACCCTGATTTAATTAAAAAAGCAAGATTCTTATCAACTCAAGCTAGAGATAATGCAATTCACTATGAACATAGTGAACTGGGCTATAACTATCGTATGAGTAATATTTTAGCAGCTCTCGGTAGAGGGCAATTACGCATATTAAATCACCATGTCCAATCTTGCCGAGATATCTTCTCTCAATATGTGAATGGGCTGTCTACCATCTCCGAAATTCAGTTTATGCCGGAACCGGATTATGGAATATCGACTCGTTGGTTAACGACTTGCATGATTTCTCCTAATCATTTTGGAGTAAATAAAGATAGTATTATTAAAGCATTAGAAAATGAAAATATTGAATGTAGACCTCTATGGAAACCGATGCACTTACAACCACTTTACAACAAATATAAAATGATATCTTTTAAGGACTCATCTGTTTCATCAAATTTATTTAATCATGGTATTTGCTTGCCCTCCGGAGTAAATCTATCAATTAAAGATCAAGATAGAATTATGTCTATTATGGCTAAAATGTTTTAAGAATATAATTTAAAGATTATTAATTAAATTTTGTTTATTATAAATCAAAAGTTTAACTTCTACTTAACGCTTATTAGTGTAAATAAATTATGTACAGAGGAAGATTTAATAATAGAACCACATATCTAGTTTCTTTAGCGGACGGAATAGCTATTGTATTAAGTTTTTTATTTGCGTATCTCCTCCGTTTTGATTTTAACATACCGTCCCAACATTGGAATAGTTTTGCCACATCGTTATTATTAATCGTTCCAGTAAAATACCTATTATTTTATTCATTTGGTTTATACCGCAGTATTTATCGATACACATCTATATGGGACGGTGTGAAAGTTTTAAAAGCATCTACAACCGCATCCTTGCTTATAATTGTTTTTTACAGTTTTTCTTTTGATTTTGAAGGATTGAATAGATCAATCTTTATAATGGATTATTTATTAACAACTATTTTTATCGGGTTCGTTAGAGTGAGTGTACGTTTTTATTATTCTACTTTAAAAAGTAAACCTGTTTTTTCTAATAAGAATAAAACAAAACTACTTCTATTAGGTGCAGGAAATACAGGTGAAAAAATTGCACGTGAAATATTAGCAACATACCCAAATGAGTTTGAATTAATTGGCTTTCTTGAAGATGATCTTGGAAAACAAGGGGCAAGTATACATGGAATTCCTATTTTAGGACCAATGCGTGAATTAGGATCAATTTCAATTCCATATGATGAAATTATAATTACAGCTCCCTCTTCAACAACTGAGCAAATGCGCCAAATTGTAGAATTATGTGAAAAAACAGGAAAACGATTTAGAACAATTCCAAGTTTTACAGAATTAATACATAATCAAGTGTCAATAAAGGATATCCGAGAAGTGTCTATTCTTGACTTATTAGGACGAGAAGAAATAAAGTTAGATAAGGAATCCATAAAAAACTTTTTTGGTGGAAAACGAATATTAATTACAGGTGCTGGTGGATCTATTGGTTCAGAATTAGTCAGACAATGCTTAAAATATAATCCTGGTTCTTTAATTCTTGTAGATAATAGTGAACAAAACTTATTTACAATAGAACAAGATTGTCTTGACTTGGCTGGAAAAACAATTATTAAAATAATGCTTGCAAATGTTTGCGACGAAAACCAAATGAAAGCTGTTTTTAAAGAATACCGACCGCAAATTGTATTTCATGCAGCAGCATATAAACATGTTCCTATGCAGGAATTACATCCATGGGCCGCTGTGGGCACGAATGTTTTAGGCACAATGATCATGACAGAGTTATCGACTTTATACAATGTCGACAAATTTGTTTTGGTGTCAACGGATAAAGCTGTTTCTCCTGTAAATATTATGGGCGCAACGAAACGGTTAGCAGAAAAAATTGTTTTATCGGTAGATAAAATAGGTCAAACAAATATGATCGCAGTTCGATTTGGCAATGTTATTGGCAGCTCTGGAAGTGTAATACCAACATTCCAAAAACAAATCGAACATCATGGTCCTGTTACAATCACCCATCCGGAAATGTATAGATATTTCATGTCTGTTTCTGAAGCCGCTCAACTCATTTTTCAAGCCGGAGCCATGAAACAAAAAGGTCGAATATTGGTTTTGGATATGGGCAAACCAATTCGTATTAAAGATATGGCATACGATTTAATTAGATTGTCCGGATATGAACCTGAAAAAGATATTCCCATTGTGTATACAGGGCTTCGCCCAGGAGAGAAATTATACGAAGAACTTGTTGCCAAAGAAGAAACGATTCAACATACAGCCCATAATAAAATTATGGTTCTTAAGGATCATAATGGTTATTCAGATTGGAATAATTTTAAAAAAGAGATTCTATTATTAATCAATATTTCAAATACGTATGATTCAGATGCAATTAAACAAAAACTTCAACTACTAGTCCCCGATTATACACCTCAAGATTATTTTGCATTAGGTAAAAAACTGGATTTAGATGTAGTTTCTATAAAAGGACAAGCCTGAGTTAAATAATGAAAAAACGTTTTATCAGGCTCCTATATTTAGGAGCCTTTTTATTTTCAGGGATATATGGGCAACAATTACCTATGCCTGATGATCTTAATAACAGATCAAAATTTGGTTCTCGTATAAAAACAAACAATGACCTGTCGAATTTTATGTTGTTTAGCCCATATTACTTAAATGCAGATTCGCNGAAAACAAATGCAATGATTGGTATTTCTCCCGGTTTTTCTTTTGGGGGCGTGAAAGATGAAGTAATCATGGTTAAAGCTTGGGGTAGTGCTTCAGTGGAAAATTGGTCTTTGCTCGTAGAACCGGTAATTGTGAATGATAAACAAGGGCAAAATGTATTGGGTACGTCTTTTACACGTTTTGGAATTAGTGGGCGTATCAGGAATGCCTTTTTGAGATATTCCGGTCATTCATCTTCTCTGCAAATTGGCCGTGCACCAATTTTTTGGGGCCAGAGCAGAAGTCATTCCATTGTTCATACTACTTCAGGTCCTACTTATGATCACATCAGCGCGAAAACAAACTTTAAACAATTTCAGTTCGAGTTTTTTTCAGGACAACTGGGCCCCGATACAGCGAATGTAGTTGTACGCATTAAGCGTTTGACCGCAGGTCACCGTTTAACCTGGATTTCAGAATCAAATAAACTGATGTTCAGCTTCGGCGAACAGGTTATCTATACTGGAAAACATCGTTCCGTAGAATTCATGTACTTAAATCCATTTGTTCCTTATTTTTTCACTGCTGTTGAAGGGGACGAACTATATCAACCGGATGACAATGATAATTCGATCATTTTTCTAACCGCACGCTACAATCCGCAACCTTCATTTTCGTTATATGGCGAAATTGTACTAGATGATTTCCAAGTAGATGCCAATAATAGCATCGATCAACTAGGTGTAAGAATAGGTGCAGATGGTGCAGTTTCAATAGCAAAATTTCCAATAACTTGGGAAGCAGATTTTACCAAAATGTCCACGTGGACAAATATCCATTATGGACAATCAACTTCATGGTATAATCGCGGCCATGCCTTGGGTTATTTATATGGTACAGATTTGTGGGCCGTGCATGTACAGGGTGATGCGTGGTTAACGAAGCAGATTTTGTTTGCTGTGGATTATACATGGTTGGGAAAAGGCAGTAAAACGTTGCAGGCTGAATTCGATAATTGGGATGAAGCTAAACCATCAAAATCCTTTCCTTCAGAACCTGTAATTAATCACCATTTGATAACAACGTCTGTCAGTTTGTGGAGTTCATTAGGCATGTTTGAAGTAGGCTATTCAACCATTCCCTTTGCGAACAAGATTGCATTCGAAGGAATGGATAGTTCTCCTGAAGGTGGTATTTTTTTTAGATATCAATACGTCCTCCAAAAAGTTTTCAATATTTAAGGAAAATATTGATATAAGTGCAATTTATTAGAAAATATTTTAGTCAGTTAGTAGTCCAGCAACTTCTTCCGCAATCGCCAGCGCCGCCGTCAANCCCGGTGATTCNATCCCNATCAAATTAATCCACCCCGGAAATCCCTTATCTTCTTCGTGGGCAATATAAAAATCAGACACTGGATTATCTTTATGATATATCTTCGGCCGAATTCCCGCAAAGTCCGGTGTCAGATCTTCCATGGATAAATTTTTTATATATTGAGCTGCGCCATGGTAGAATAAATGCGTTAACGTTTCATCCACATCATAATTCTCAATTCTGTCCTCCAGCCAATGGGCACTGGGTCCCAGTTTTACGGATCGTGTTTGATCAAAACTCAAATGAATTCCCAGAGATCCGTGCTTTTTATCTGGCAGTGGATACACCAGATGATTGAATTGCCCACGCCATGT
>JGI26061J44794_1001101_pt1 | contig 11218 bp, 9 predicted proteins | sample MarorgKNORR_S2LV_5_FD_44794 | JGI IMG/M metagenome (IMG submission 44794) | reverse complement strand
GGCGACGTCGGTCGTCGCAAAGTCCATCTCGAGCATGACGGGTCCTCCGAACCAGCCACCCCCCAGGCCGTACGGGCCGACGCGTTCCACGGCCTCGGTCCGCAGGTGGAGGAGCAGCTCGTCGCACTCGGTGAAGGCGACGAGGCCGGCCACCAGCTGGGTTCCCGACACGTCCACCCGGCCGGTGGTGGACGGTGGCCCGGTCGTGGACACCACCGGCGGCCGGCCGGAGAGGCCGGGCCCCTCGGCGTCCGTGCCGCACCCGGAGGCCAGGACCGCGAGGGCTGCCAGCACCGCTGCGGCCAGGCGGCCGAGGGGCATGTGTGGCGGAGCGGTCATGCGGCGGCCGTGCCTCATGCCGTGGTCGGCATCCATTCCGGCCGGGTGGTCTCGAATACCGCGATGTCGTCCTCGTGTCGCAGCGAGATCCCGATGTCGTCAAGTCCCTGCAGGTATCGCTCACGGGTGGCGGGGTCCATCGGGAAGGAGCATGAGATTCCGGCGTCGGGAGCCTCCAGCGTCAGGTTGGCCACGTCCACGGTGATCACCAGGTCGGGGTCGGCCTCCACGGCGTCCAGCAGTGCCTCTCCCACCTCGGGGGTGACCTCCACCGGTACCAGGCCGTTCTTGGTGCAGTTGTTCCTGAAGATGTCGGCGAAGCGGGGGGACACCACCGCACCGAACCCGTACTGCTGGATCGCCCACACGGCGTGCTCGCGTGACGAACCGGTGCCGAAGTTGGGGCCGGCCACCAGCACCACGGCGTCGGAGTAGCGCTCGTCGTTCAGGACGAAGTCGCGGTCGTCGCGCCATTCCGAGAAGAGGCCCTTCTCGAAGCCGGTGCGTTCCACGCGCTTCAGCCAGTCGCTGGGGATGATCTGGTCGGTGTCCACGTCCGAGCGACGCAGCGGCACCGCTGTGCCGGAGACGATCTGTACTGCTTCCACGGTCCCTCCTCAGTCCAGGTCGGCCGGCGTGGCGAACCTGCCGGCGATGGCTGTNGCGGCTGCCACGGCGGGCGAGACGAGGTGGGTGCGTCCACCCCGGCCCTGGCGGCCCTCGAAGTTCCGGTTGCTGGTGCTGGCGCACCGCTCGCCGGTGGTGAGCTTGTCCGGGTTCATGGCCAGGCACATGGAGCAGCCGGGTTCCCGCCAGTCGAACCCGGCAGCGGCGAACACCTCTGGCAGGCCCTCGGCCTCGGCCTGGGTCTTGACGGCCCGCGACCCGGGAACGATCAGGGTGCGAATGCCCTCGGCGACGTGCCGCCCGCTGGCCACCTCGGCCACGGCCCGGAGGTCCTCTATGCGACCGTTGGTGCACGAACCGATGAAGACGGTGTCGACGGCCACGTCGCGGATGGCGGTGCCGGCGGTCAGGCCCATGTAGTCCAGTGCCCGCCATGCGGCCTCGCGCTGGCTGGGCTCGTCGAAGGAGCNGGGGTCGGGGATCGTGGAGTCCATCCGCATCACCTGGCCGGGGTTGGTACCCCATGACACGTGGGGGACGATGTCGGCACCGTCCAGCACGATCTCGGCGTCGAACACGGCGTCCTCGTCGGTGGCCAGCGTCCGCCAGTCGGCCACCGCCGCCTCCCAGTCGTCGCCCGTCGGGGCGTGGTCCCGACCCGACAGGTACTCGAAGGTGGTCTCGTCCGGTGCGATCAGCCCGGCCTTGGCNCCGGCCTCGATGGACATGTTGCATACGGTCATCCGGCCCTCCATGGAGAGGTTCCGGATCACCTCGCCGCGGTACTCGATGACCGAGCCGATCCCGCCGCCGGTGCCCAGTCGCCCGATGATCGCCAGGATCACGTCCTTGGCCGTGGAGCCCTCCGGCAGGGTGCCGTTCACCGTCACCGCCAGGGTGCCGGGTCGCTGCTGGGGGAGGGACTGGGTGGCCAGCACGTGTTCCACCTCGCTGGTGCCGATGCCGAAGGCCAGGGCGCCGAACGCACCGTGGGTGCTGGTGTGGCTGTCGCCGCACACGACGGTCATGCCGGGCAGGGTGAGGCCCTTCTCCGGGCCGATGACGTGCACGATTCCCTGGCCCGGATCGCCCATCGGGTAGAGGCGCACGCCGAACTCGTCGCAGTTGGACCTCAGCGTCTCGATCTGGATGCGGCTGACGGGATCGGCGATGGGCTGGTCGATGTCCACGGTCGGCACGTTGTGGTCCTCGGTGGCCACCGTCAGCTCGGGGTGGCGGACCGTCCTACCGGCCATGCGGAGGCCGTCGAAGGCCTGCGGGGAGGTGACCTCGTGNACCAGGTGCAGGTCTATGAACAGCAGGTCGGGCTCACCGTCGGCCGACCGCACCAAGTGGCGGTCCCAGACCTTCTGGCTCAGGGTCTTCCCGGGCATCGGGGCTCCTAGTGGGAATCGGTGTCCGGTCAGGATACGGGCCCACCCCCCCGATGCCAGCCGCGGTACCGTCGGCGACGTGAGCACGCGCATGTTGATCCTTTCGGCACTGGCCTGCGGGATGGGCCTACTGGTGGCCTTCACCGTCCAGGTGGTGATGGCTCCGTGACCGTCCGGCACGACCTGGTCGTGGTCGGTGGTGGCCCNGCCGGCTACGCGGCGGCCCTCTACGGGGCGGCCGCCGGCCTGGACGTCGGCCTCGTCGAGGAGCGCAGCCTCGGCGGCACCTGCCTGCACGTGGGTTGCATACCGGCCAAGGAACTCCTGGAGACCGCCTCGGTGCTGCGCACCGTGCGCGGGGCCGCCGAGTTCGGCGTGGCGACCGGTGGCGTCGAGCCGACCGTGGACCTGGCCGTCAGCCAGGTACGCAAGCAGAAGGTCATCGACGGCCTGGTCAAGGGACTCGGCTCGCTGCTGGCGGGGCGTGACGTCACCGTCTACGACGGAACGGGACGCCTCGGGGTCGACCACGTGGTGACCGTCGACGGGCCGGATGGTCCGGTCGTGGTTGCGGCCGACCACGTGGTGCTGGCCACCGGCTCCACGCCGCGGACCATTCCGGGCTTCGAGGTCGACGGCTCCCTGGTGGTCACCAGCGACGAGTTGCTGTCCATCACCGAGGTTCCCGACCGTGTCGCGGTCATCGGGGNCGGAGCCATCGGATGCGAGTTCGCATCCATGCTGGCCGACTACGGATCGGCGGTCACCCTGCTGGAGGCCGCCGCGGAGATCCTCCCGGGGTGTGACATCGACGTGGCCAAGACCGTCCGGCGTTCCTTCAGGCGACGCCGCATCGACGTCCACTCAGGGGTGCCGGTCCACGGCCACGATCCCTCCGATGCAGCCACGACGGTCAGGTTCGGCGATGACTCCACGGTCGAGGTGGACCTCGTGGTGGTTGCCGTCGGACGTCGCCCCCGGGGCGACTCGGCCGGCCTGGTCGGGACCCGCGTGGTGGTCGACGAGAGGGGCTTCATCCAGGTCGACGACCGCCTCCGGACCGGCGAGCCGGGCGTCTACGCGGTGGGCGACGTCGTGGCCACCCCGCAGCTGGCCCATGTCGGCTTCGCCGAGGGGATGTTNGTGGTGAAGGACCTGCTGGGCGAGTCGCCGAGGCCGATCGACCCGACGACCGTGCCGTGGTGCATCTACAGCCACCCCGAGGTGGCCTTCGCCGGGCTTACGGAGGCCGCGGCCATCGAGGCCGGCCACGACGTGGTGGTCAGCAGCCACCGGTTCGCCGGCAACGGCAGGGCCATGATCATCGGCGACGTGGATGGTCTGGTGAAGGTCGTCGCCGCCAGGGACGCCGATGGGCGGGCGGGTCGCATCCTGGGCGTCCACATGGTCGGACCGTGGGTCACCGAACAGCTCGGGCAGGCCTACCTGGCCGTCAACTGGGAGGCCACGGTGGACGAGGTGGCCGAGTTCATCCAACCCCACCCGACGCTCAGCGAGCTGTTCGGCGAGACGGTCATGGCGCTCACCGGCCGAGCNCTNCACGGCTGATCCGATGNCCGACGTCCTCCTCCCCCAGCTAGGCGAGACGGTCACCGAGGGCACCATCACACGCTGGTTCTTCGGCATCGGCGAGACGGTTCCGGCAGACGCCCCGCTCTACGAGGTCTCNACCGAGAAGGTCGACTCCGAGGTGCCGTCACCCCTGGGTGGGGTGCTGGTCGAGATCATCGCCTCCGAAGGGGCCACCATCCCCGTCGGAGCCCTCCTCTGCCGCATCGACCCCGACGACCCCTCCTCTACCTCTCCTCTGCCTACTCCTTCCGCCGTCGCCGGCGTCGCACCGTCCGACGCAGCTGGCGCTACGTCGTCGGCCGGCACGTCGCCGACGACGGCTGGGGGCAGCGGCGTCCAGGCCGACCCCGAATCGCGAGCCGGCGCCGGAGCCGGTGGCACGGGCTTGTCCACATCCGAACAGGGATCCGGTGTGGAGCATGGAGGACGAGCCGGGGTGCGTCTGTTGTCTCCGGTGGTGAGGCGACTGTTGGCTGAGAATGGCCTGGACCCGGCGAGGGTTCGTGGGACCGGCCTGGGTGGTCGCCTGACGCGTGGTGACGTGGAGCAGTTCCTGCGCGACAACCCCGAGCGGGCCGAGCCGTTCAACCGCATCCGGAAGGCCACGGCCAGGCACATGGTCGGNTCCAAGGCCACCTCCCCGCACGTGCTGACCGCCATGGAGGTCGACTTCGATGCCGTGGACCGCCTGCGGTATGCGGAGAAGGACGCCTGGCGGGACGCCGAGGGATCCAGCCTCACCTACCTGCCGTTCATCGTCGCCGCCCTGGCCGAGGCCCTGGCCGCCTTCCCCCGCCTCAACGCCAGCGTCGGCGACGACGAGCTGATCGTGCATGGTGACGTGAACCTGGCCGTCGCGGTCGACCTCGGGTTCGAGGGCCTGGTGGCGCCGGTCGTCCGCAAGGTGGGGGACCTGTCGATCCGGGACCTGGCCAGGTCCATCCACGAGGTGGCCGGTCGTGCCCGGGATCGCAGGCTCGTCCCCGACGACCTCTCCGGTGGGACCTTCACCGTCACCAACCCGGGCCAGTACGGCACGCTGTTCCAGTTCCCGATCATCAACCAGCCGCAGGTGGCGATCCTGTCCACCGACGGAATCGCCCGGAAGCCGGCAGTGGTCGTCGACGCAGACGGTGTCGAGACCATCGGGGTCCGGCCCCTGGGCATCCTGGCCCTCGCCTGGGACCATCGGGCCTTCGACGGGGCGTACGCGGCGGCCTTCCTGCAGGAGCTGAAGCGGATCCTGGAGACCACCGACTGGGTCGGGCGCTGGGCCGACGAGGCCGACGGGGCGTGACCCCGGGTGGTGGCTCCCGGCCGTTCCGGACCAGGTGGCTGGGACGCGTCCGGTACCGCGACGCCCTGGCGTTGCAGCAACGCATGCACGCCCACGCCGGGTCGGTTTCCGAACCCCAGGACCACCTGCTGCTGCTCGAGCACCATGCGGTGTACACGCTCGGGGTGAGGGCCTCGATGGACAACCTGCTGCTGTCACCCGACGAGGTGGGAGCCGACCTCGTGCGTGCGGATCGCGGCGGCGACATCACCTTCCACGGTCCCGGGCAGCTGGTCGGCTACCCGCTGCTCCACCTGCCCGGCAAGAGGGGCGGCGGCATGGCCGACACGGTGGCCTACGTGCGCTCCGTGGAGGACCTCGTCATGGACGTGTGCCGCGACCTGGGCCTCGTTGACGTGGGGCGCCTACGGCAGTTCCCGGGCGTGTGGGTGGAACCCGATGGGCCCCGGCCCCGGAAGGTGGCGGCCATCGGGGTGAAGCTCACCCGGAGTCACACCATGCACGGCTTCGCCCTCAACGTGGACCCCGACATGGCTTTCTTCGACCGGATGGTGCCTTGCGGGATCACCGGCTACGGCGTCACCTCGCTGGCGGCCGAGGGGGTCGACGCCACCATGCGCCAGGTTGTCGACCTGGTGGCCGGGCATGCGGCCGAGCGCTGGGCCGACGGTCCGGTGGAGCGGGCCGATGTCGCCTGGGCGCACCGCACCGGGGACCTGAGTGCCTTCAGCCGTGGAGCGGGGGCGGGGGCCCGGCCGCCGGTGGGTCGCAAGCCGGAGTGGATGCGGGTGCCGCTGGAGACCGGTCCGGAGTACCTGCGCCTGAAGTCGACGATGCGCTCGAAGCGTCTCACCACGGTCTGCGAGGAGGCGGGGTGCCCGAACGTGTTCGACTGCTGGAACGACGGCACGGCCACCTTCATGATCAACGGCGAGCGGTGCACCCGGGCCTGCGGCTTCTGCCTGGTCGACACCCGGCGCCCTGACGGCCTCGACCTGGACGAGCCCCGGCGGGTGGCCGAGGCCGTGGCCGACATGGGCCTGCGCCATGCCGTGGTCACGGCGGTGGCCCGTGATGACCTGCCTGATGGCGGTGCGGCCGCCTTCGTGGCGACCATCGCCGCCATCCGGGAGCGGAACCCCGGGACCGCCGTGGAGGTGCTCATCCCCGACTGCAAGGGGGATCCCGACGCCCTCCAGCTCGTGTTCGATGCCCGACCGGAGGTGTTGAACCACAACATCGAGACGGTGGCCCGCCTGCAACGCAGGGTCCGCCCGTCGGCCTCCTACGCACGCAGCCTCTCGGTGCTGGCCCGGGCCGGGTCTGCGGGCCTGACCACGAAGTCGTCGATCATCGTGGGCCTCGGGGAGACCGATGACGAGGTGGATGGCTGTCTGGCCGACCTGGCCGCCGTCGGCTGCGACATCGTCACGATCGGCCAGTACCTGCGGCCCACCACCAGCCACCTGGAGGTGGATCGCTGGGTGGAACCTGCCACGTTCGACCGTTGGGCGGCGCTCGGTCTGGCGCTGGGGATCGGCCACGTGGAGGCCGGACCGCTCACGAGGTCCAGCTACCACGCAAGCCAGGCCGCCGACGCCGTGGGTGTCGCACCGGTGGTGGACCGGTCGGTGCAGGTGGCCCTCTCGGCCCGTCCGGCCTGACCGGCCCGTCGTCCCCCGCCGCCTTCCGCCCCCATAGCCTGTCGCCGTGTTCAGCCAGCGCATCCAGAGAGCCCGGGAATCCATGGCCGACCTCGGGGTCGACGTCCTCCTCCTCTCGCTGGGCGCTGACCTGCCCTACTTCTGCGGCTACGAGGCCATGCCGTTGGAGCGCCTCACCATGCTGGTCGTGCCACGTGACGGCGACGTCCACCTGGTGGTTCCACACCTGGAGGCGCCCCGGGTCGTCGAACGCCCCGAGGTGTTCGAGATGGTCACGTGGCGCGACGGCGAGGACCCGATCGCCCTGGTGGCTGACCTGGTGGGTGCCTCGACCACGGCGGCCATCGGGGACCAGACCTGGGCCGGTTTCGTGGTGGACCTGGTGGCGGCCTGCCCGGGACTGGGATTTCGCCGGGCGTCCGAGGTGACGGCGCCGATCCGGATGGTGAAGGACGACGCCGAGGTGGAGGCGCTGCGCCGGGCGGGTGCGGCGGTGGACCGCATCCTGGCCGACGTCCAGGCCGGCAACGTGGCCCTGGTCGGGAGGACGGAGGCCGATGTGGCGGCCCAGATCGGCCGGCGGATCCTGGACGAGGGCCACCACAGGGTGAACTTCGTGATCGTGGCCTCAGGACCGAATGCGGCCAGCCCCCACCACGAGCCCGGTGGGCGCGTCATCCGTGCGGGCGAGGGCGTGCTGTTCGACATCGGCGGCACCATGGCCGGGCCGGACGACGTCGGCTACTGCTCGGACATAACGCGCTGCGTGCACGTCGGCGAGCCCCCGGCCGGCTTCGCCGATCTCTACTCGGTGCTGCACGACTCGCATGCGGCCGGCGTGGCGGCGGCCACGGTGGGCACGCCGTGCGAGGACGTGGACGCTGCGGCCCGGCGGGTCATCCAGGACGCCGGCTACGGGGAGTACTTCGTGCACCGGACGGGTCACGGCATCGGCGTGGAGGCCCATGAGCACCCCAACATCGTGGCCGGCAACGACCTGCCGCTGGTGGCCGGTCATGCCTTCTCGGTCGAGCCGGGCATCTACGTGCCGGATTCCTGGGGCGCCCGGCTGGAGGACATCGTGGTGGCCACCGTCGACGGGCCCGACGCCATGAACCGGATCGACCATGGCCTCGCCGTGGTCGACGGTTGAGCATCCGGATGCCTCCGGGCCAGGCGTGATCGACCTCGACGCTGCCACCTTCCTGCTCCAGTGGGCGGTCGGGGGGCTGTTCTTCATGTGGCTTACGGGTCGGCGCCGCGAGGTCGGCATCGGCTACGGCTGGACGATCCGGATCACCTTCGGCCTCATGGCCGTCGGTGGCGTGGTCGTGGGCCTGCTCTTCGACCCGGTTCCCGTCAGGGACGCCTCGGCTCTGGCCGTGGTGGTCGCCACGGTCGTCGCAATGGTCGTCTCGGTCCTGCGCCGCCGGGCCGGGGTGGCAGGCCAGCGTGGGGTGGAGGAGCGCCGGACGGCGAGGGTGGCGGCCATGACCGGCATCGACCGCGACCGGGTCGACTACGACGACGCCGTGCCCGAGTTCCCTCCGTGGCTGGACCTCGTAGCGCCCGTCGTGGGCCTCATCGGCCTGGTGGCCGGCGGAATGGCCGCAGGCGACCCGGCGCTGCTGGCCGTGGCCCGGACACTGGTCGGATCCCTGTTCCTGGGAGCGGTGACCAGCGCCATGCTGCTCGGGCACTGGTACCTGGTGCAGCCGGGGCTGGCCCGTGGGCCCCTCCTGGAGTTGGTGGCCTGGACGGGCCTGGTCTGGCCGTTCGAGTTGCTCGTCCTGCTCTGGCCGACGGGGATGCTCTCGGTGCTGGACGGGTCCATCCCCGATGGCTACAACGGCCTGCTGGGTTGGTTCTGGGTGGCCTGCACCGTGTCCACCCTGGTGCTCGTGATCGCCACCCGGGCGGCGCTCAGGGAACGGCAGTACTCGGCGGTGATGGCTGCCACCGGCCTGTTGTACCTGGCCATCCTGACCGCCTTCGGAATGGACCTCGTGGCCAGGGCGGCACTGGCTTGAGAGCCGGCCCTCCGTCCTCCGGGGTCGGGCCTGTGGGACCACCCACGGGTAGGATCCGCCGTCTGACGGAGGGCTCGGAGCGGCGATGAAGGTGTACACACGCAAGGGTGACGACGGCACGACGGGGCTGTTCCACGGCGGACGGGTGGCGAAGGACTCCCCACGACCGACCGCCTACGGCGACGTGGACGAGCTCCAGGCATTCCTGGGCCTGGCCCGTGCGGCCGCCACCGGCGAGCTGGCCGAGATCCTCGTGGGTCTGGAACGCGACCTCTGGCTGGTCATGGCCGAGCTGGCCTGCAATCCCGACCGGCTGGACCTGCTGGCCGAGTCTGGCTCGCTCTCCACGCCCGAGATGGTGGTGCGCCTGGAGGGCCTCATAGACGACGTGTCAGGTCGGTTCGAGCCGCCGACGGAGTTCGTGGTTCCCGGGGAGGACGAGGTGGCGGCCCGCCTGGACGTGGCCCGCACGGTGTGTCGACGGGCGGAACGTTCCTCCCTGTCGGTCGCCGCCGAGGGATCCTCCGTCGTGCCGTACCTGAACCGGCTCTCGGACCTGGTGTGGACGTTGGCGCGCTGGCGCGAGGGGGTCTCGCTGGCTACCCGCTCGGTGCCGGACGGGTCGACCCCCGACCGGGTATGACCGGGCCGATTGCCCGTAGGACCGTGACAGATCGCTCTGGGAGGAACCCGTATGCCAATCCAGTTCTCCACCGCCCGTAGGGCCCCGGCCCGTGCCGAGGTCGTGGCCCACGGTCTCACCACCGAGGTCCTGGCCGGCGACGGGCCGCTGCCGGCGGGCCTGGACCGCGGTGACCTGGGTCGCCTGGGGTTCACGGCCAAGGTGGAACAGGTGCAGGTGGTTCCCGCTGAGGGCCGCCTGGTGGTGGCCGTGGGCCTGGGTCCGGCCGACGGGGTCGACCCGGATGGCCTCAGGCGGGCATCGGCCTGCCTGGCCCGGGCGGTCAGGGAGCGGCGTTCGCTGGCCCTGGACCTGGCCTCGGCGACGGACGCGGTTCCCGGACCCGAGGCGGCCCGGGCGGTGGTGGAGGGCACGGCCCTGGCGCTCTACAGGTTCGGATACAAGTCCGCGAAGGACGAGGACCGCCTTGGGAAGGTGACCCTGGTGGGGAGCACGGCGGCCGGGATCCGTACCGCCGTGGAGCATGCGACGGCGGTGGTCGAGGGCGTGAAGCTGGCCCGGGACCTGGTGAACGAACCGGGCGGCAGCCTGACACCGCCGAAGTTCGCCAACCGGGTGCGCCGGATGGCGCGCGACAGCGGCCTCACGGTGAAGGTCATGGACGAGGCGGCGATCAGGCGGGCCCGCCTGGGTGGCCTGCTGGGCGTCAGCCGTGGCTCCACCCAGCCGCCCCGCTTCGTGGAGCTCACCTGGACGCCGAAGGGGCGCCCGAAGGGCACCATTGCGCTCGTGGGCAAGGGGCTCACCTTCGATTCCGGCGGCCTGTCCATCAAGTCCGGCGTGGGCATGATGGACATGAAGATGGACATGGGTGGAGCTGCTGCCGTGGTGGGGGCCATGTCGGTGCTGCCGGTGCTGGCGCCACGGTGTCGGGTGCGGGCCTACCTGCCCATGACCGACAACATGCTCGGCGGCGACGCCACCCGCCCCGGTGACGTGCTCACGATCCGCAACGGGAAGACCATCGAGGTCCTGAACACCGACGCCGAGGGTCGCCTGGTGCTGGCAGACGCCCTGTCGCTGGCATCCGAGGCGAAGCCGGACGCCATTGTGGACCTGGCCACCCTCACCGGCGCCTGCATGGTGGCCCTGGGTCCACGGATCGCAGGCCTCATGGGTCGTGACGACGGCTTCCTGGCCCAGGTGGAGGGCGCCTCGGCCCGTACCGGCGAGCGCGTCTGGCGCCTGCCATTGCCCGCCGACTACCGACGCATGGTGGATTCGCCGGTCGCCGACATGAAGAACATCGGTGGCCCCCACGGCGGGGCCATCACGGCCGGCCTGATCCTCGGTGAGTTCGTGGCCGACGGGATCCCGTGGGCCCACCTGGACATCGCCGGTCCGGCCTTCGCCGACGNCGACGACTGCGAGGTCACCCGGGGCGGTACGGGCTTCGGCGTCCGCCTCCTGGTGGACCTGGTCTGCTCCTTCACTCCCGGGGGCTGATCAACGCGTTGACGCGACGATGCCGACGCCCGTAGGCGTCGGCATCGTGCCGCCCGGTGGTCGGCCCGAGAGAGGGGTCGGGTGTCGGTCCGGGCGCTGCCGTCGGACCAGTTCCCGGAGGGGGG
>JGI26061J44794_1001088_pt1 | contig 11305 bp, 7 predicted proteins | sample MarorgKNORR_S2LV_5_FD_44794 | JGI IMG/M metagenome (IMG submission 44794) | reverse complement strand
AAAAGTAAGTGGATTTTTAGGCTCCAAAGGAACACCGGTGCCTGTATCTGATAAAGAAATAGAAAAAATTTTAGGTCAAATAAAAGATGGCATAGCTCAACCAGCATCTAGTGTAGAGTATTCTATTGGAGAAAAAGTTCAGGTTATAGATGGACCATTTGCATCTTTTAACGGACTTGTAGAGGATGTAGATGAAGATAAAGGTAGACTTAAAGTTGCTGTTTCTATATTCGGCAGACCTACGCCTGTGGATTTAGAATATAATCAAGTGGAGAAAAGTAGCTAATGGCAAAAAAAGAAATTAGTGGATACGTAAAATTACAAATTAAAGGTGGTCAAGCAAACCCAGCTCCTCCTGTTGGTCCTGCTCTTGGACAAAGAGGAATTAATATAATGGAATTTTGTAAAGCATTTAATGAAAAAACAAAAAACTTTATGGGAAAACCTGTGCCAGTAGTTATTACAGTTTATAANGATAAAAAATTTGATTTTATTATAAAATCTCCTCCAGCTTCACATTTTATAAAAGAGGCAATTAAATTAAAAAGAGGCTCAAAAGAACCAGGAAGAAATATAATTGCATCAATAACTAAGAAGCAATTAGAAGAAATTGCGAAGAAAAAAATGGATGATTTAAATGCTAATGATCTAGAAGAGGCTTCAAAAATTATAGCTGGCTCTGCAAGATCGATGGGAATTGAGGTAAAAGAATAATGGCTTCAAAGAGATATAAAAAATTACCTAAAAAAACAAATGAGCTGGCTCCTAGCTTAGTTGAAAAATTAATTCCAGAAATTAAAAAAAATTGTACTACAAAGTTTGATGAGTCAATTGACTTAAGTCTACAAATTTACAACAAACAAAAGAAAAACGAAGTTAATTTAAGAACCGTTGTTAATATGCCATCAGGAACGGGAAAAAAAATAAAAATAGCAGTAGTTTGTGAGGAAACAAAATCTCAAATAGCCAAAGATGCGGGTGCCGACATAGTTGGTGGCGATGATCTTATTGAAAAAATTAGAGATGGAGATTTAAATTTTGAAAAATTAATTTGTACTTCATCAATGATGGTTAAACTTTCTAAATTAGGAAAAGTACTGGGACCCAAGGGTTTAATGCCAAATCCAAAACTTGGCACAGTAACAGATGAGTTAAAAAAAGCCGTAGCAGATGCTAAATTGGGACAAGTAGAAATTAAGAATGATAAAGATGGAAATATAGGTTTAAGCTTAGGAAAAAAATCGTTTTCTGATAATAAATTAATTCAAAACTTTAATGCAGTTTTAGATGTGCTTGAAAAAGAAAAATCTAAAAACATTTTAAAAGGTAATTTAATTAAAAATATTTATATTACTTCTACAATGGGAGCTGCTTACAAAATAAAATTACCTAAAAATATTTAGTTATGATGAATAAAGAAAAAAAAATGAATTATATTAAAACAATGACAACTCAGTTTGATAAATCTGAAGCAGTTATTGTAACTCATTATCAAGGACTAACAGTAAAACAANTTGATGAATTAAGAAAAATAATGAGAAAACATGGAATTATATTTAAGATCACTAAAAACAGAATTACTAAACTTGCTTTGGAGAAAACAAAATGTAAGAAATTATCTGATTTATTTAGNGGACCAACCGCTGTAGCACTTTCAAATGATGTAATCGCTTCAGCTAAAATATTAACGAATTTTTCTAAAGATAATAAAAACTTAAAAATCTTAGGTGGAATCANGGGGAACGACATTTTGGACGTTGCCGGAGTGAAAAATTTTGCTACCTTACCATCTTTAGAGGAAGCAAGGGTTAAAATTGTAGGTATTTTGAGATCACCAGCGCNAANAATTGCAAGTATTTTACTTGCACCAGCCTCAAAAATCGCTATTTTAGCGCTCGAAAAATCAAAAAAATAACCTAGGGACTAAAATTTATGGCTGATCTAAATAAAATTATAGATGACTTGTCAAGTTTAACTGTTGTAGAAGCAGCAGAACTTTCAAAACAACTTGAGGAAAAATGGGGCGTTACAGCAGCAGCTGTTGCAGCAGCACCAGCAGCAGGAGCAGTTGCAACACCAGCTGAAGAAAAAGATGAATTCACCGTTGTGTTAGTTGCATTTGGTGACAAAAAAATTAATGTAATTAAAGAAGTAAGAGCCNTTACTTCTTTAGGTTTAAAAGAAGCAAAAGACTTAGTTGAAGAAGCTCCTAAAGAAATTAAATCAGGTGTAAACAAAAAAGAGGCTGAAGAAATTAAGCAAAAGCTAGAAGCAGCTGGCGCAAAAGTAGAACTTAAATAACAATTAACTGAATTAACTACTGATTAATAAAAATCAGTGTTACGAATGCAATTATCTTTTACTGAAAAGAAAAATATAAGAAAAAATTTTGGTAAACTTAAAGAAAGTTTATCAATACCAAATCTTATTGAGGTTCAAAAAAATTCATATAAAGAACTTACAGAGTACAAACCAGATGCGGAACAACATCTTATAAAAGGATTTAACAGAGTATTTAAAAGTATTTTTCCAATCGAAGATTTAAATGACAAAGCCACTCTAGAATATATTTCTTATAGACTAGAGAAACCAAAGTTTGATGTAGAAGAATGTATCTCTAGAGGTTTAACTTATTCAGCAGCTTTAAAATGTATTTTAAGACTGGTAGTTTATGAAATAGATCAAGAGAATAACACTAAAGATATTTTATCTGCAAAAGAACAAGAAGTTTACATGGGAGAAGTTCCTATGATGACTAATAGTGCTACATTTATTACAAATGGTGTCCAAAGAGTCGTTGTTAATCAAATGCATAGGAGCCCAGGCGTGTTCTTTGATCATGATAAAGGAAAATCTCATGCTAGTGGTAAATTACTTTTTAATTGTAGAGTAATTCCAAACAGAGGTTCCTGGTTAGATTTTGAATTTGATGTAAAAGATTTTTTATATTTTAAAATAGATAGAAAAAAGAAAATATTAGTTACTACATTGCTGCAAGCTTTAGGTTATTCTAAAAATGATATTGTAAATGAATTTTATAAAAAAGAAAATTATGTTTACGATACTAAAATACAAAAATGGAAAACTAAATTTGATCCAGAAAATTATAAAGCAAAAAATTTTTCTGAAGAAATTATTAACGCAAAAAATAATAAAGTTGTAGTTAAAATTGGCGAAAAAATAAATTTTTTAACTGCAAAAAAATTAGCTAATGAAGGTTTAAAAGAAATATATGTTTCAAATGAATCAATTTATGGCATGTATTTACACAAAGACATTGTAATTGGAGAAGAAAAATTTAAAATTGGTACTGAACTAAATGAATCCATCTTACAGAAATTTATAGAATCAAATATCTTAACATTAGAAATTTCAATTACAAATTCAATCAGTAAAGGGCCATATCTTCTTCAAACTTTATTAAATGATAGGAATGAAAATAAAAGTGATGCGATTACCGAAATATATAAAGTATTAAGACCAGGCGAACCACCAACAATGGAAATTGCTACTCTAATTTTCAATAACTTATTTTTTACCTCAGAGAGATACGATCTTTCAGATGTTGGGAGAGTAAAAATGAATTCAAGACTAAATTTAAACTGCTCTGACAAAATTACTATTCTTAGAAATGATGATATTATAGCTATTGTTAAGAAAATGTTGGAATTAAGAGATGGAAAAGATGAAGTTGATGACATTGATCATTTAGGAAATAGAAGAGTTAGATCTGTTGGAGAATTGGTTGAAAATCAAGCTCGTATTGGCGTTTATAGAATGGAAAGAGCGATCAAAGAAAAAATGACCACATTAGATGTTGAATCAGCAATGCCACAAGATTTAATTAATGCTAAACCTTTAACTGTTGCTTTGAAAGATTTTTTCGCCACTTCTCAATTATCTCAATTTATGGATCAAACAAATCCATTGTCAGAAATTACACACAAAAGAAGAGTTTCAGCATTAGGCCCTGGTGGTTTAACAAGAGAAAGAGCTGGATTTGAGGTTAGAGACGTTCATCCAACTCATTATGGAAGAATTTGTCCAATAGAAACTCCTGAAGGACCAAACATTGGGTTAATAAATAGTTTAGCAACATATGCAAAAATTAATAAATATGGATTTATCGAGAGTCCATATAAGAAAGTTAAAGATGCTGTTGTCCAAGATACAATTGAATATTTATCAGCAATGGAAGAAACAAAATATACAATTGCACAAGCTAACTCTGTTATAGACAAAAATGGGAAACTTGAAGAAGAACTAGTTTCTTGTAGACAAAATTTAAACTTTATTTTATCTAAACCTGAAAATATTGATTATATAGACGTTTCACCAAAACAATTGGTATCGGTTGCTGCTTCATTAATTCCATTCTTAGAAAACGATGATGCCAATAGAGCTTTAATGGGTTCAAATATGATGAGACAAGCAGTTCCACTATTAAAACCTGAAGCGCCATTAATTGGAACTGGAATTGAAAGCGATGTTGCTTTAGATTCCGGAGTTACTATCGTTGCGAAAAGAGCTGGTATTGTAGATAAAATTGATGGAAAAAGAATTGTTATAAAAGCAACAGATGAAAAAGATTTTACAAGATCAGGTGTAGATATTTACAATTTACAAAAATTTAAAAGATCAAATCAAAATACTTGCATTAATCAAAAGCCACTAGTTAGAGTAGGTGATAATGTTAAAACTGGAGATATTATAGCTGATGGACCTGCTACGAAAATTGGAGAATTGGCTTTAGGCAAGAATGTAACTGTAGCGTTTATGCCCTGGCAAGGTTATAATTTTGAAGATTCAATATTGATATCTGAAAGATGTGTTACAGATGATGTTTTTACTTCTATTCATATAGTGGAACATGAGGTAATGGCAAGAGATACCAAACTTGGTGAAGAAGATATAACTAGAGATATACCCAATGTTAATGAAGAAGCTTTAAGAAATTTAGATGAGTCAGGCGTTGTTTATATAGGGGCAGAAGTTAAACCAGGAGATATTTTAGTTGGAAAAGTAACACCAAAAGGCGACTCAGCTACAGGACCAGAGGAAAAATTATTAAGATCAATTTTTGGAGAAAAAGCTATTGATGTAACTGATACATCTTTAAAAATGCCAAGTGGTAGTAGAGGTATAGTTGTTGATGTAAGAGTATTTAATAGACACGGAATTGAAAAAGACGAAAGATCAATCACTATTGAAAGATCTGAAATAGAAAGTGTACAAGAAAACAAAAATGTTGAAGAAGAAATACTAGAAAGAAATATAAAACAAAGAGCATCATTAATACTCAAAGGAAGTTCTATAAATAATAAATTAAAAGATTTAAATATAGGTGAAAAATTAGAAGAAGAAAAAATAAGTAAATTAATTATATCTGATTTATTTAAAATATCAGTAAACGATAACAAAAAACTAGAAGCGCTTTCACAATTAAAAGATCAATATAATTCAGCCAAAAAAGATATCCAAGAAAGATTTGAGGATAAAGTATTAAAAATTAGACAAGGTGACGATTTATTACCAAGTGTAATGAAAATGGTAAAAGTCTTTGTTGCTATTAAGAGAAGACTAAGACCTGGAGATAAAATGTCAGGCAGACATGGAAATAAGGGGGTTGTGAGTAAAATTGTACCCGTTGAAGATATGCCTTATCAAGAAAATGGCAAGCCGGTTGATATTGTATTAAATCCTTTAGGAGTGCCAAGTCGTATGAATGTAGGTCAAATTTTAGAAACTCATTTAGGATGGTCATGTACTGAGTTAGGTGAAACATTGAAGAAATTAATTAATGAAAATCAAAAAATAATAAAGAAAACAGAAAAAATTTCTTCGTTTTTAAAATCAGTATACGGAAAAGAAGTATTTGAGGAAAAAATAGAAAAACTTTCTTCATCAGAATTTGTAGATTTATGTGAAAATATTAAAAATGGAATTCCAATTGCCACTCCTGTTTTTGATGGGGCGAAAGAGCAGAATGTAACTAAAATGTTAGACCTAGCAAACTTACCAAATTCTGGGCAAACCTTTTTATGGGATGGAACATCAGGTAAAAAATTTGACAGACCTGTTACAATAGGAACTATTTATATGTTGAAATTACATCACTTAGTAGAAGACAAAATTCATGCTAGATCTACTGGTCCTTACAGTTTGGTTACTCAGCAGCCTCTTGGTGGAAAAGCTCAATTAGGTGGTCAAAGATTTGGCGAAATGGAAGTTTGGGCTCTTGAAGCTTATGGAGCAGCATACACTCTTCAAGAAATACTTACTGTAAAATCTGATGATGTAGCGGGTAGAGTTAAAGTTTATGAAACTATTGTTAAAGGTGAAGAAAATTTTGAGTCTGGAATACCAGAGTCATTCAACGTATTAGTTAAAGAAATTAAATCATTAGCACTGAATATAGAGCTAAATTAAATATGAAAAAAGAATTAACAAATTTGTTTAAAAGTTCTGAGATTTCAGAAGCTCAAAATTTTGATAGTATTAAAATAACATTGGCTAGTCCTGAAAAAATTAAATCTTGGACCTATGGAGAGATAAAAAAACCAGAAACAATTAATTACAGAACTTTTAAACCAGAAAAAGACGGTTTATTTTGCGCTAGAATTTTTGGCCCAATTAAAGATTACGAATGTTTATGCGGGAAATATAAACGAATGAAATTTAGAGGAATTATTTGTGAAAAATGTGGTGTTGAAATTACAAAATCAAATGTTCGTAGAGAAAGAATGGGACATATTAACCTAGCTACACCAGTTGCTCATATATGGTTTTTAAAATCTTTACCAAGCAGAATTTCTTTAGCAATAGATATGAAATTAAAGGAGGTAGAAAGAATCTTATATTTTGAAAGTTTTATAGTTATAGAACCTGGTTTAACTGGACTTAAGAAAAATCAAATATTAACGGAAGAAGAATTAATTAAATATCAAGACGAATTCGGCGAAGAAGCATTTACTGTTGGCATAGGTGCTGAGGCAGTTCTAGAAATTTTAAAATCAATGAATTTAAAAGAAGAAAGAGCAATTTTAATTAGAACAATAAATGAAACTAAGTCTAAAGTTGCTGAAGAAAGAGCTATTAAAAGATTAAAGTTAATAGAGTCATTTATTGAAAGTGGAAATAAACCTGAATGGATGATTTTGACAGTTATACCAGTTATTCCACCCGAACTAAGACCTTTAGTACCACTTGATGGAGGAAGATTTGCAACATCAGATCTTAATGATTTATATCGAAGAGTGATTAATAGAAATAACCGATTAAGAAGATTAATTGATTTAAAAGCTCCGGATATTATTGTTCGTAATGAAAAAAGAATGTTACAGGAGTCCGTTGATGCACTATTTGATAACGGACGAAGAGGAAGAGTAATTACTGGAACAGGGAAAAGACCACTAAAATCTTTAGCTGAAATGCTTAAAGGTAAACAAGGAAGATTTAGACAAAACTTATTAGGAAAACGTGTCGATTATTCTGGAAGATCTGTAATAGTTGTGGGGCCTGATCTAAAGTTACATGAGTGTGGTTTACCAAAAAAGATGGCCTTAGAATTATTTAAACCATTTTTATATGCAAGATTAAATAAATTAGGATTAGCGACTACAATTAAGCAAGCAAAAAAATTAGTTGAAACAGAAAGAGACGAGGTTTGGGAAGCTTTAGAATTAATTGTTAGGGAACATCCAGTACTATTAAATAGAGCTCCAACACTACATAGATTAGGTGTCCAAGCATTTGAACCAAAATTAATTGAAGGAGATGCAATTGAACTTCATCCTTTAACGTGTGCTGCATTTAATGCAGATTTTGATGGAGATCAAATGGCAGTACATATTCCATTAAGTTTAGAAGCTCAATTAGAAGCTAGAGTTTTAATGATGTCAACAAATAATATTTTAAGTCCATCAAATGGAAAACCAATAATAGTTCCAAGTCAGGATATGATTCTTGGCATTTATTATCTCTCTCAAGCACCTTACCAAACAGATAAAGTAGAAGGATACTTTGTAAATAATTCTGAAATTGAATTCGCTCTTGAAAGTGATCAAATTAAAGTTCATTCGAGAATTGTTTCAAGATTTGAAACAGTAGATGAAAAAGGAAATATTAAATTTGAAAAATATACAAGTACAGCAGGAAGATTTATTTTAGCAAATCTTTTGCCAAAAAATGTTAACAACAAATTTTTTTTAGTTGATAGACTTTTACCAAAAAAAATAGTTTCAGAGATTATTGACCATGTGTTTAGATTTAGCGGACAAAAAGCTACTGTTATTTTTTGCGATAAATTGAAAGATCTAGGATTTAAGCATGCTTTTAAAGCTGGAATTTCTTTTGGTAAAGATGATCTAGTTATTCCTAAAAACAAACAACAACTAATTGATGAAACTAAAAAATTGATATCTGGCTATGAAGATCAATATGCAGAAGGTCTTATTACAAGAGGTGAAAAATATAATAAAGTTGTAGACGCATGGTCAAAATGTACTGATCGAGTAGCTACAGAAATGATGAAAGGAATTTCTGCAACTGAAGTTACTAAAGATGGGTTAAAAATTAACTCTGTATTTATGATGGCTGATAGTGGCGCAAGAGGATCTGCTGCCCAAATGAAACAATTAGCAGGAATGAGAGGTTTAATAGCTAAACCTTCTGGTGAAATTATAGAGTCACCAATCACATCAAATTTCAAAGAAGGTCTAACAGCCTTGGAATATTTTAATTCAACACATGGAGCAAGAAAAGGTTTGGCTGATACTGCTTTAAAAACAGCTAATTCAGGATATTTAACAAGACGACTTTGTGATGTTGCTCAAGATTTAACAATTGCTAAGCAAAAATGTGACAAACCAGGTAACATCAAACTATCGGAAATTATTGAAGGAGGGAATGTTATTGTCAGTCTATCAGAAAGAGTATTAGGCAGAGTTACAGCTACAGATATTAAAAATCCTATAACAGGCGAATCAATTCTAAATAAAGATGAAATCATAGACGAAGCAGTATGTGAAAAAATTGATGCTGCAGGAGTTAAATTAATAAATGTGTATTCAGTAATTACATGTAGCTTGAAAGAAGGAGTGTGCGCGACATGTTATGGTAGAGATTTATCAAGAGGTAGAATGGTACATGTTGGGGAAGCAATAGGAATGATTTCAGCGCAGTCTATAGGTGAACCTGGAACACAGTTAACAATGAGAACATTCCACATTGGAGGAACTGCCTCAATTAAACAAGAATCTCAAATTGTTACAAAATCTGAGGGAACTTTAAAAATTATTAATACAAATTTATTAGAAGACTCTAAGAAAAATTTGGTTGTTATGGGAAGGAATACACAGCTATCAATAGAAGATGATAATGGTTTACAAATAGCAGTGTATAAAATTCCATATGGTTCAAAATTATTTTTCCAAAATGGAGACAAAATTAAAAAGAATACTAAAATTTGTGAATGGGACCCTTATACAACACCTGTGATTGCAGAAAAAAGTGGGATTGTAAATTATGTTGATTTAATCAATGGTGTTTCTTTAGCTGAAACTTTAGATGATGCTACAGGAATATCAACAAAAGCAGTTGTTGATTGGAAAATACAATCTAAAAATACAGATCTAAAACCAAGAATAACATTACGTGATGAAAAAGGTAATGTAATTAAAAAAGCTGATGATAACGAAGCTAGATATTATTTAGTTCCTGATTCTATTTTATCTGTTCAAGATGGACAAAAAATATTTGCTGGCGATGTTATAGCAAGATTACCTAAAGAAACTTCTAAAACAAAAGATATTACTGGAGGGCTACCAAGAGTTGCTGAATTATTTGAAGCTAGAAAAGCAAAAGATAGCGCTATCATCGCCGAAAATGATGGAAAAGTAGTTTTCGGTAAAGAAGTAAGAGGCAAACAAAGAATTTCAATTGTTTCTGAGAATGACGTGTCATCAAATTATTTAATACCTAAAGGCAAACATATTAATTTTAACCAAGGTGAAAAAATTAAAAAAGGTGAATATCTATTAGATGGTCAACCTTTACCTCATGATATTTTAAGAATTTTAGGTATCAAAGAATTAACAGATTATTTTGTTAATCAAGTGCAAGAAGTTTATAGATTACAAGGAGTAATTATTAATGATAAGCATATTGAGGTAATTTTAAGACAAATGTTGAAAAAAATTGAAGTTAAAGAATCGGGAGACTCAAGTTTGTTGCCAGGAGAAATTATAGATAGAATAAAATTTGAAAATATAAATGAAAAATTAAAATCTGAAAGTAAAAAACCAGCAAAAGGCGAGAGAGTTTTAATGGGTATAACAAAAGCTTCTTTACAAACAGAGTCTTTTATATCAGCTGCTTCTTTCCAAGAAACTACAAGAGTGTTAACGGATGCTGCAATAAAAGGTAAAGTAGATAAATTAGTAGGTTTAAAAGAGAACGTTATAGTGGGAAGATTAGTTCCTGCTGGCACAGGTGCAGTTAAGATCAATTGGAATAAAAAAGCCTTAGAAGATGACAATAAATTTATAACTGCGCAGGAAAAATTAGAGTCTCCGAAAACTCAAGTAAATCAATAAAAAAAAGCTTTTTTTTAAGGTCTTTTAATTTGACAAAATAGATTTCTATAGTATTTTGGCGATGTTTTTGGTTGGAATGTAGTACTTGAGTACTAAACGCTGCCACACATCATTACTGTCAGTTATTTTCATCAAAAATAAAATTAATTAAATAAAATTATGCCAACAATTAACCAGTTAGTAAAAAAAAAGAGAATTAGACCCAAATCAAGAGACAAAGTACCTGCTCTTGAAAAATCTCCTCAAAAAAGAGGGGTTTGTATTAAAGTTTATACAACTACACCAAAAAAACCAAACTCAGCGCTAAGAAAAGTTGCAAGGGTAAGATTGTCAAATGGTCACGAAGTTACTTCATATATTCCAGGTGAGGGACATAACTTACAAGAACACTCTGTAGTATTAATTCGAGGAGGAAGAGTAAAAGATCTTCCTGGTGTAAGATATCATATTTTAAGAGGGAATCTTGATGCTCAAGCTGTTACAGCGCGTAAACAACGGCGTTCAAAATATGGGGCAAAAAAAGGTAAATAAGCATGTCCAGAAAAAGAAGAGCTCCAAAAAAAATTCCTCTAGTTGACCTAAAATATAAATCAACAATAATTACGAAATTAATTAATTCAGTCATGTTTGATGGTAAAAAAACAATTGCTGAGAAAATTGTATATGATGCAATTGAAAAAATTAAATCAAAAGCCAAAGAAGAACCGTTA
>JGI26061J44794_1001082_pt1 | contig 11334 bp, 5 predicted proteins | sample MarorgKNORR_S2LV_5_FD_44794 | JGI IMG/M metagenome (IMG submission 44794) | reverse complement strand
GACCGACTCTTCGCCGTCCGTACCGCCAATGGCCAACGGCGCGGCATCAAGCGACAACGGATCGCTCGCCGCAACCGGCTCCGGCTCCGTTGCGACAGGCTCCGGAACCGGAACCGCTGGCACCTCCGCCGTTGGCTTGGCCGGAGCGGACGACTGCTCCGCACCGCACCCCGCAAAGAGCGCGGCCAGCGCAACGCAACCAGCGAGCAACCTATTCTTTAAATTCACCACCGGCCGGGAAGCTACCAAACATCGCCCAAGCCGCAACATTTGTCGGGGGAGCGTACGCGCCCTCGCGTGCAGATTCCGGCGCCTCGCCGGAATCTTTCAAAAGTGCCGCAAACTAACGGTCGATCTTGCCTTGGGCGGGGCGCCCAAGGCGGCACGCGAGCCGCGTGCGCTCCCCCCAAAACAAGCAAATCCCTGTGGACTTGGCCAAGCGCACAGCCTATCTTTTCGGCGCAATGAACAGCAAACATCTGTTGATCGTGTCGCTGACACTGAACGTGATCGCCGGCTTTTTTATCTTCGCCGGCGTGCAGTCGATGGAGGAACTCCCGCTTGGCCAAGCGCTGCCGGCCACCGACTCGCCGCTTGGCCAAGCGGCTGCGCACCCGCAGCAAGTCGTCACCAACANCGTCGTCAAGCAGATGACGTGGGANACCGTCGAGGCGTCGAGTTATCTCGACTACATCGATAACCTCCGCCGCATCGGTTGCCCGGAGGAAACCATCCGCGACATCATNCTCGCCGACGTCAACAAGCTCTACAAAGCCAAGCGCCGCGAAGTCGGTGAACAGAAAAAATTCGAGTACTGGAAAGGCAACTCGACGTTTGGAATGGGAATGGACAAAGAAAACATCGAAGCCAACCGCGAACTCAACGCCGAACGCGACGAACTGCTCAAGCAACTTGGCATCGAGTCCAGCCTCGCAAGCGAGGTTTCCCAAATGTTGAATCCATTCGAGCGGATGCTCGGTTTTCTGCCGGAACAAAAACAGGTCGCCGTATTGAAAGAGATGCAGGGCATGCAGACACGCATTGCTGAACTCAGTGACGATGGCGAACTTGATATGGAGATGGTGCAACAGGCCCAAAGGGAAATGGAACAATCCATCAAGGGCATGTTGAGTGAGGAGGAATACACGAACTACCTCTTACGGATGTCCGGCACCGCCAACCAAATGCGCAGCCAGATTGCCGGCTTTGATCCCACCGAGGACGAGTTCCTTTCTGTGTTCGAGCTAAAACACGCCTTTGACGACGAGTACGGTAGCCAATACGGCAGACCCACGGCCGAAACTGCCGAACACCGGGAGTTGCGCAAAAATGCCAAAATCGAACTCAACGACCAAATCCGGGGGGCGTTGGGCGACGAGCGCTACACCGACTATGAGCGGGCGCAAGATTATCAATTCCAGCAAATCCACCGCTCACTGAAAAAAGCCGACCTCGGCACCGGCGAGGCAATCCAAGTGTACGACATGCAAAAAGACGCCCAAAACGCCGCGCGTCAATTGCGGGAAAACCAAGCGCTCAACGATGCCGAGCGGCGTGAGCGTCTCTTGCTGATCCGCAACGAAACCGAGTCGGCCATCCAGCAAGTCGTCGGCACGGATGGCTGGGAGAAATTCAACCGCACAAGCAACACTCGATGGCTCCAACGCATCTCCCCGGATGAGCCGACACCGGCGGCCACAGCGCAGCCGAACCCGTAACCGGCGAGGGGGGAGCGCACGCGCCCTCGCGTGCGGATTCCGGCGCTCCGGGGAGGGACAAGTTCCACCTCGTCCCAAATTAAATTTAAAATGGGGCAAGGTGGAACTTGCCCCTCCCCGCGAGTAACGGTTTGCAGTCGCAAACCTCGACGTGGCCGAGTAGCGTTTGCCGCCGATCATTTCATCGACCCATGTTGCAAAAAATCATTCCCACACTTGCCGCGCTTGGCTTGAGCGTCGGCGCTTTGTTCGCCCGCGAACTCAAGGAGTTCGACAACGACATCAACTACGACGAGGCGCGCGTTCCGCACTACGACCTGCCTGACCCGCTCGTCACCGCCGAGGGCAAACCGGTCACGAGCGCCGAGCAGTGGCGGAACATCCGCCGGCCGCAGATCCTCTCGCTATTCGCCAACTTCGTGTACGGCGCGGTGCCGGTGCCGCCCGATCCCATCGTGCAAACGTATCGTGTCGTCAAGGAGGACAAGTCGTTCATGGGCGGCAAGGCGACACGACTCGACGTGGCCATTCGTTTCAAGAACCGCAAGGGAACCGCCGAGACGCTGGTGCTGGTTTTTCTGCCGAACAAAGCCAAGGGGCCGGTGCCGGCGTTCATGATGCTCAGCTTCGACAATCCGCGCGGTGGTAGCTTCAAGGCCAGCACACGCCGCGAGGGGCATTTGAACAACGGCGTGCCGCTTGGCCAACTGCTCGACAGCGGGTACGCCTACGTGTCCGTTTATCACGGCGACTTGGTCGGCCACAACGAGACGTCGTTCGGGCGCGGCATTCACAAGTTGTTTTTTCGTGACGGGCAAAGCATGCCCAAGGCACACGAGTGGGGCGTCCTCGCCGTCAACGGCTGGACCGGCATGCGCGCGCTCGATTATCTCGAGACCAACGACCGCGTCGATGCCCGGCGCGTCGCCGTCATGGGGCATTCCAAGATGGGCAAAGCCACGCTTTGGGCCGCGGCACAGGATGAGCGGTTCGCGCTCGCGATCTCCGCGCAGTCCGGCTGCGGCGGCGCGGCGTTGTGGCGGCGCAAGTACGGCGAGACGATGGCCAAGCTCAACCGCTTCCCGCACTGGCTCTGCATCAACGCGCGGAAGTTCAACGAGCGCGAAGACGATTTGCCGGTGGACCAGCATATGCTGCTCTCGCTCATCGCGCCCCGGCCGGTGTACGTCGCCAGCGCCACGGCGGACACGTGGGCCGACCCGCACGGCGAATTCCAGTCCGCCCACCACGCCGGCCCGGTGTACGCGTTGCTCGGCAAAAAACCGCTGAGTACCAACACCCTGCCGCCGCCCAACCAGCCGCTGCTCGACGGCGACATCGGCTACCACATCCGCACCGGCGGCCACTCCGTCGAGCCGTACGACTGGCAGCAGTTCTTGCAGTTTGCCAACCGGCATTTGCAGGGCAACTGAATGGCGCGAAATAATGTTTTCGGCTGGATTGAATTCGACTAGGTTTCGCTGCGTTTAACGGAGATGCGATGCCTTGCGAACAAACTTGGCCAAGCGCTTGGCCTCGGGACGGCGATCCTGCTGGCGACAACAACCGGCCTAGCCAAGCCGGAGTTGTCCGGTGAACACCTTTACACGAAACTCTGCGCCAAGTGCCACGGCGATCAGGGCAAAGGCGTCGCCGATGAGCACGACGAGCCGCTGGTCGGGGACTGGTCGATCGAAAAGCTCACGCGCGTTATCATCCGCACCATGCCGGATGACGATCCGAAAAAGTGCATGGGGGACGAAGCGGAGCGTGTGGCCCGNTACATCTTCAACGCGTTCTACTCGCCCGATGCCCAGTTGCGAAACAAGCCACCCCGCATCGAGTTGGCGCGCCTGACCAACCGGCAGCATCTCCACTCTGTCGCCGATCTGATAGGCAGTTTCACCGGCCAATCTGAGTTTGGCCAGGCGGGAGGGCTCAATGCCGGCTACCACAACAGCCGGAACCATAGCCGGAACAAACACAGCATCGAGCGCACGGACGCCACCGTTGATTTCCAGTACGGCGGCGGCACTCCGGCTCCGGACAACAAGGAATACAAGGCTGAGGAATTCTCGATGCGCTGGAGCGGTTCGGTGTTCGCGGAGGAGACCGGCGACCACGAATTTATCGTCACCAGCGAAAACGGCGTCCGGCTTTGGGTGAACAACATGGATCTCAAGCTGATTGAAGGCTGGGTGTCGAGCGGTGAACTTCGCGAACTCAATGGCACCATCCGGCTCATCGGTGGCCGCGCCTACCCGCTGCGCCTCGATTTCTTCAAATACAAAAGCAGGAGCGCCTCGGTGAAACTGGAATGGCACCCGCCGCACGGGGCCCGGCAGGTCATCCCGGCACGTAGCCTCTCCCCGGCTTCCACCCGGAGCACGTTCGTGATGCGCCAGCCGTTCCCACCGGACGACAGCAGTGCCGGCTACGAACGCGGCAGCGCGGTCTCCAAACAATGGGACGAAGCCGCAACATTCGCTGCCATCGAGGCCGCCAACTGGGTCGCCGAACATCTCGATCCGCTCGCCGGCACGTCCGCGACAGACAAGGACCGCCTGGCCAAGACGCGCGCGTTCAGCCATCAATTCGCCAAGCGGGCATTTCGCCGGCCGCTCGACGCCGAGCAACAACGCTTCTTCATCGACTCGCGTTTTGCCGGGAGAAAACCGCTCACTGACTCGGTCAAGGAAGTCGTGCTACTCACACTCAAGTCGCCGCGCTTCCTCTACCCCGACCTTGGCCAAGCGGATGATTACTCGGTCGCCACCCGGCTCGCGCTTGGCCTGTGGGATTCGATGCCGGATGACGAACTGCTTCACGCCGCAACCGCCGGGCGCCTAAACACACCCGATGAAGTGCGGCAACAGGCGCTGCGGATGCTCCACGACCCCCGAAGCCGCGCCAAGTTGCGCGATACGTTTCATCACTGGCTCGGGATCGATCACGCCGAGGAAATCGTCAAGGACACCGAACAGTATCCCAATTACGACAAATCACTCGAGGCCGACCTTAGAACGTCGCTGAACATCTTCCTCGACAACATCGTTTGGCGAACTGCCGGAGCCGACTTTCGAAAACTGCTCAACTCAAGGCATCTGCCATTCAACGAACGCCTGGCCAAGTTTTACGGGGCGCAGCGTGGCAATCATCATGGTGAGTTTGGCCCCTCGTTTTTTGACCATGAACGGGCCGGCCTGCTGACCCATCCGTATCTACTCGCACTTTACTCGTATCACAACACCACCTCACCGATTCATCGCGGCGTGTTTATCACACGCCACGTTCTTGGCCGCTCACTCAAGCCGCCGCCCGAGGCGGTCGTGTTCAAGGACGGGGCATTTGCCCCGGACATGACGATGCGCGAAAAAGTCACCCAACTCACCAAGGCCGATGCCTGCATGACCTGTCATGGAATCATCAATCCGCTTGGCTTCGCGCTAGAGCAATTCGACGGCATCGGCCGGTTGCGCGAAACGGAAAAGGGGAGACCAATCAACACTGTTTCGGATTATCTCTCCGCTGACGGCAGCACCGTCCGGTTGACCAGCGCCGGCGACCTTGCACGCCACGCCACGGAAAGCCCCAGTGCCCAAAACGGATTCATAGAGATGCTCTTTAATCAGGTTGCCAAGCAGCCGATTCGGGCCTACGGTTCGGGCGTTTTGAACCGGCTGCGCGGAGATTTTGCGGCTTCCGGTTTTAACGTGCAGTTTTTGCTGGCTGAAACGGCTGTCATCAACGCCTTGAATGGGATCGACCCGGCGCAGCCAATAGAAAGGAACTGAATCATGAACCCTCTTGATCGCAGACAGTTCATCCGGGACATCGGGGTCTCGACAGCAGCGCTGCCATTCATCACCGGGCTGCCGAGCCTCGGTCTGGCCGCAACCACGCCACGCCGGCAACGGCTTGTCGTGATGTTCAGCCCCAACGGCACCATCCCGAAAAACTTCTGGCCGGACGCAACCGGCAGCGACTTCGATCTGAAGGAAATCATGAAGCCGCTCGCCCCGTTCAGGGATCGCATGCTTGTCCTCAACGGCCTTAACAACAGGGTGCGCGGCGACGGGGACAGCCACATGCGCGGCATGAGCTGTTTGCTCACCGGCATCGAGCTGTTCCCGGGTAACATCCAGGGCGGCTCCGATACACCCGCCGGCTGGGCCAAGGGCATCTCGATCGATCAGGAGATCAAAAACTTTTTTCAAAGCCGCGAAGCCACCCGCACCCGGTTTGGCTCGCTGGAGTTTGGTGTCGGTGTCTCGGATCGCGCCGATCCTTGGACGCGCATGTCGTACGCCGGCCCGAATCAACCGGTCGCCCCGACGGATGACCCGTACCAGATGTACCAGAAGCTCTACGGCCAACTCCGAGACCGGGACAGCCTGTTAAGCATTTTGGATGAAGTCCGGGATGACCTCGATCGCGTCTCCAAAAAAATCAGCGCCGAGGATCGGCGACTGCTTGAGGAACACGCCGGGTTCGTCCGCCAGATGGAACAGGAATTTGGNCGTGTCGACAGCAACGCCCTGGTCAGCAATCCGCCGAAGTTCGAGGCCGGCATCACCAACCAAAACGACAATGTCCCGCGCCTGAGCCGGATGCAGATCGACCTGATGGTGAACAGCTTCGTCAACGACTTCGCGCGGGTCGGCACGCTGCAATACACGAAGTCGGTCGGCCAGGCGCGGATGAACTGGCTCAACATCAAGGACGGCCATCACAGTCTATCGCACGAGTCCGACAAAAACGAAGATGCCGTCGACAAACTTACACGCATCAACAAATGGTTCGCCGGCGAACTCGCCTACCTGGCCGGACGCCTGGCCGAGATCCCCGAGCCGGGCGGCAGTGGCAGCCTCCTCGACAACACCACCATCTTGTGGACCAATGAACTGGGCAAAGGCAACAGCCACACCCTCGGAAATATCCCGTTCGTCCTGCTCGGCGGCGGACTTGGCTTCAAAACCGGCCGCGCACTCAACATGAAAGGCGCCGCCCACAACCGCCTGCATCTGGCCTTGGCCCACGGCGTCGGACACCACCTCGAGACGTTCGGCAACAAAAAGCTAAGCCAAGGCGGCCCGCTCGACTTGGCTTAGATTGCTTGTCGCCCGACTCCATTTCGTTAAAGTCCGCCCATCTCTTTCTTGGCTGTTTAAAGCCGCTAATGAATTTCAGGAGATCCTTTCTTTGTGTGTTTATCGCTGCGTCTCAATTGGCGTTGGCCGATTCAACTAATCTGGACACCAATCCGGCCAAGTTCCCCACCCTGCCGGACGGTTTTCAAATCAGCCTCTTCGCCTCCGAGCCGATGGTCCGCAATCCGACTTGTATCGCCTTCGACCGCCTGGGCCGTGCCTTCGTTGCGCAAGGTCCGCAGTTCCGTTCCCCAAAAGAAAACACTCCCGGTGATTCGATCAAAATTCTTATCGACCACGATGACGATGGTGTTGCTGATGAAACCAAGACGTTCGCCAAGGGCTTCAACAGCATTCACGGCCTGGCTTGGAAAGGCCGCAGTCTCTACGTCGCCAACTCACCCGACTTCACCGTCGTGCGTGATACAGACGGGGACGATGTCGCCGATGAATACATCCGCATCTACACCGATCTCGGCAATATTGAGCACTCGCTGCACGGACTCAACTGGGGACCCGACGGCAAACTCTACATGTCCAAGGGAAACTCAAAAGGCCTCACGCAGCCCGGCCGGCTTGCGCCCAAACAATTCCGAGAACTCTGGGGGGTCGAGTCTCCGAAAAACTCTCCCGACCTGCCAACCGCAGAACGTTTCACCGCGGCCAACTACCGCAAAAGCTACCACAACCCGGCCGATGATTGGGGCCGCGAAGGCGGCGTATTGCGTTGCGATCCAATGGGGGAGAACCTCGAAATCATCAGCCGCGGTTTTCGCAATCCGTGGGACATGGCGATGGACGATGGCTTTAATTTCATCGGCACCGACAACGACCAAAACGAAGGCGACAAAATTTTCATGCCGTTTTATGGCGCGCACTTCGGCTGGGGACACACGTGGAGTTACAACTGGACCGACGCCAGTCATCTGCCAACCGCACCGCACAGCGGGCCGTTCTTTCACGGCTCCGGTACCGGCGTCATTCACTACTCGCTGAACAAATTTCCGGAAAAATATCGCAACGTGTTTTTCATCAACGACTGGGGGCGCAAGTGTACCTATGTCATGCGCAACCGTTGGGACGGCGCACTGCTCCGCAGCGTCACGGGAGACGAACCGCTCGAGATTTTCGCCGACGCAAACAACTCGCTCTACAAGCCAACGGATATCGAAATCGGCCCTGACGGCGCGTTGTGGGTACTCGGGTGGGGCGACGAATACGGCGTGAAATGGAACGGCGATCCCAAACTCGAAAACCAAGCCAACGAAGGCCGCATCTTCCGCATCTGGCACAGGGACAACCCGCCGGACAGGCGAACGCAATGGCGCTTGGCCAAGCGCAGCAAACCAATCAACGCATGGACGACCGGCGAGTTGATCGATGACCTTGGCCACCCGATCGCCGGTTGGCGTGTTGATGCCCAGGACGAACTCGTCCATCGAGGCAACAAAGCCTTAAGAGCGATTCTTGCCCGGCTCGATTCCAACTCAAACCGAGCCCAGGAAACGTGGCTGGTTTGGACGCTGGCCCGACTGCTGCCCGGCAATCTTCAGATTGATCGCGAACTCATCCGCTTGGCCAATGGCCGTGAAAATCTCAACCAACAGATCCAAAGCCTCCGCGCCTTCGCCAAGCGCTGGAACAACGCGCAGAACAAGGCCGAAATCACCGATGCTCTCAAGCAGGCGCTTGGTCACGACAATGCCAGAGTCCGTTTCGAAGCCGTACAGGCCATTTGGCAAACTCGTTCAACGATGCTGTTACCGGAGATCGTCAAACTGGTTGCCAGCGAAAAAGATCGCCTGACATTTTATTCTGCGTGGGGCGCGATGCGTGATCTTTTATCCGCCAACGAACTTCGACCAATGCTGAAAGACCAACGCGCCGGCGTGAGACGCTCCGCACTGTTGGCACTGCTCGACCACCAGCAGGTCACACCCAAGGAAGCCAAGATGCTGATCAACGACCCCGACGCCGGAGTCGCCACAGTCGCAGCGCTGTTCCTCAGCAAAGTCGAACAGAACATGGCCAACCTGCTGGAAGTCACCCCGAATGGAGGCAGATTTGTCGGCACTCAAACCATAACCATCAAAGCCAACATCAATCACACGCAGGTTCGCTACACACTTGATGGAAGTGAACCCAATGGCCGCTCGAAAACTTATCGCGAACCTTTCTCCGTAAGCGAATCTGTCCGGTTGCTCGCTGCGATGTTCCGCGATGGGGAGCGAGTTGGCCCGCTCGTCAAACTCAATTTCCAAAAAACCGGCCTCTCCGAAATCACCGCCCAAGTTGTCGAGTTGGAAAAGGCGTCAACCAAGCGAACGATGATGCTCTCCGGCAGTTTGAGTGAAGGGGCCAAGGTGTACATTGATCGCAGATACCTATTCACCGAGATCCCAGAGTCGTTGCGGGGCTCAATTTATTTGATGACCCGCAACGACGATTCCGGCTCGCGGGGTGAGGGCTTGGCCAGGCTCTCTGCGCTTTGCCTTGTCGATGTTTACATCGCCCACGACAAACGCATCGGGGATGCAGTCAAGCCAAAGTGGCTTGAGCGCTTCAACAAAACCGGGCGGCAGATCATAACCAACGACACAACGTTCGACCTGTTTCATAAACGGTTCAAGCGCGGCGAAACCATCGTCATCGGCGGCAACTCGACCGACGGCACCGATGCTGGCAAATCCAACTACATCGTCGTTTTCGACCAAGCGCTAACCGACCCACAGCCGAAACCGGTCGCAGCCGACGACGTGCTTGCCGCCCTTGGCCAAGCGGATCCGGGCCGCGGGCGGCATATATTTTACAGCAAACAGGGATCGCTATGCTTCACCTGTCACCATATCGACGGCGACGGCACAAACTTTGGCCCGGAGTTGAGCGGCATCGGCGCACGGGACAACGCGGCCACGATTCTTCAATCGATCTTGGAACCCAACGCCCGCTTGGTCGAAGGTTACCGAACCCACATCGTCCAAACCAGAAACGGCAAAACCTATGCCGGCATGGCATTGGAGGAGAGCGGACTGACTTTCAAACTCGGCCTTGCCACCGGGCAGTCTGTCACGCTCGACAAAAAACAGATCGTCAAGCGCGAAAGCATCAACGTCTCCCCCATGCCAGCAGGTTACAGCGTCATGATGAATGCGCAGCAACTCGCAGACCTCGTCGCGTACCTCGTCACTTGCAGGGACTCAACCACACCCACAGTCAACTCAACCGAAAACAAAAAGGAACATCCCGACGGAATTCGTTTCAGCGAGAAAGAGGGACAGGTTGAAGTGCGAATCAGCGGCCGCTTGGTCGCCACTTATGTTTATGATGACCCGGTGACGCTTCGACCTTATTTCAAAAACGTGAAGACACTCGGCGGCACTCAGGTCACCCGCAACAACCCTCCTCTTGACGGGATCGACTCCGACGATCATGCCTCGATGCACCCCGGTATCTGGATGGCATTTGGCGACATTTCCGGCTCCGACTTTTGGCGCAACCGGGCGCGAGTCGTTCACGAACAATTCACAACCAAGCCAAGCGGCGGGAAAACCGACGGACGATTTTCCGTGCTCAACCGCTTCGAAACCAATGATGGTGAATTGATCTGCCGCCAGCGGGTCACGCACACGATCCGCTTGGCCAAGGGCGCGTGGACGTTGAGTTACGATTGCGAATTCTCCTCCGACCGCGATTTCTACTTTGGCGATCAGGAAGAGATGGGGCTGGCTGTGCGCTTGGCCACGCCGTTAATCGAAAAGAACGGCGGTCAACTCCGGAACAGTGTCGGTCAATTCAGCGCTAGAAACACCTGGGGCCAGCCAGCCATTTGGTGCGACTACTCCGGGGAATTCAGTGGACGCTGGGCCGGCATCACGGTTGTGTCCAGAGGCAACGCGCCGCGAATTCCGTGGTGGCACAATCGCGATTACGGCCTGATGGTTGCCAATCAATTTGGCCGCAACGCCATGAAACAAGGCGGTGTGAGTTTATTATCGGTAAAAGCTGGCAGCACGCTGCAACTTGAATTCACCGTGATCATCCACGAACACAGGGATGTAAAACCGAGCGATCGCCCCAGACTACTCGAGCAATTGGTCGGCGAAAATTAATCCGTGTTACGCCAAAATATCGTGCACGACCCGGCCGTGGACGTCGGTCAACCGGAAGTCGCGGCTGGCGAAGCGGTGGGTGAGTCGCTCGTGGTCGAACCCCATAAGATGCAAAATCGTCGCGTGCAAATCGTGCACGTGCACCGGGTTTTCGGCGGCCCGAAAACCGAACTCATCCGTCGCCCCGTAAATCGTTCCGCCCTTCACGCCGCCACCGGCGAGCACCATCGAAAAGCCGGCGGAGTTGTGGTCACGACCCAGCTTTGATTTGCCTGCATTGGTGAGTTCAACCGTCGGCGTGCGGCCAAATTCGCCGCCCAAAATAATCAGCGTTTCATCGAACAACCCGCGCTCTTT
>JGI26061J44794_1001076_pt1 | contig 11372 bp, 7 predicted proteins | sample MarorgKNORR_S2LV_5_FD_44794 | JGI IMG/M metagenome (IMG submission 44794) | reverse complement strand
CCTTTGATAGCCCATGGAATTGGGTTAGGCTCATAGCCACCCATCACCAATCCACCAATATCCTCCTTCCAATAAGTCAACTTATCAGGATCTCGCAAAGTTGGTAGTTCAGAAGTTACGCCATCAATAGGCTCTGTAACTAAATATTGATGTTGAANGGATATCAAAGGCACCGTTACGCCGACCATTTTTCCAATCTCANTGGCCCACTGTCCAGCACAATTAACCACAGTTTCACACAGAATTTCCTGGCCAAAAACTTGCACAGCTGCAACTCGGTTATTGTCAATCCGAATACCGGTAACCGGCGTCTCTTCAATAATATTAACACCACGATTTCGTGCGCCTTTAGCAAGTGCTTGGGTGATGTCTGAAGGATTTGCTTGGCCATCTGTTGGCAAAAACGCAGCACCTACTAAATCATCAATTTCCATCAACGGCCATAATTTTTTCGCCTCTTTAGGACTAAGTAGTTCCATTTCTAAACCAAAACTGCGTGCAGTTGTGGCTTGACGCATTATCTCAGTCCAGCGTTCGTTTGAGCAAGCCAGGCGAAGGCCGCCATTCATTTTCCAGCCAGTTGCCTGGCCTGTCTCTTTTTCAATGCTTTGGTAGAGATCAACGCTATTTTTTAAAACACGGGTGATGTTGGAGGAGNTACGAAGTTGCCCAACCAGTCCGGCTGCATGAAAAGTAGAACCGCAAGTAAGTTTGCCACGCTCTAGTAATAGTACGTCTTTTGCACCTTCTTTTGCCAAATGATAGGCAACACTACAACCGATAATACCGCCACCGATGATGACAATTTGCGCTTGACTAGGGATATTATTGCTCATAATAATTTGAAATTTTCGTATGTCGTTTCAAATCGGCGAAGATTTTCATTTGTTTTTTTAAGGTAATCAACATCAAGAGTGGAATAAATTTCAGAAACCATACTCCACAATGATTCACGTAGTAAAGAAGCGCATTTCATTGCAAAATACTTTTTCCATAAACTTTGTGATATATCTTTTTTATAATACTTTTGTAGCAAACTGCATTCTAATTTTTGAGAATATTCGTTGTTGGAAGCAAGATTGCGAGATCAAATAATGGGCTGTTAAAACCCGCATAATCCCAATCTATCAGCCATAGCTTGTGTCCATCGTCAATAAAATTTCCTGCGATTAAGTCATTGTGTCCAAATCTTAGCTCAATCTCTCCAACTGTTTTTTCGAGATGTTCATTAATGTGCAAAAACCCTTGTAATTGAGAGCTCCTGCAGCCTTTTGCCTGTTCCAAAGTGGCTAAATAGCCCCTAATCACTTGAAAAACACAAAAGACCAACATACTCCCTGGAAGGTATTTAGGCATTTCCTGATGGCATTTTTTCACCAAGCCAATCACTTCTTCAATAACAGGGGGGCTTCTTAGATTTTCAGCATTTAGTGTTCTACCTTCGATAAAATCAAGAACTAATGCGCCTGGCTCCGAATGAAATACCCTAGGGGAGATACCGGCAGAATAAGCTGCTTGGCTAGCAGCCAGTTCGTTAAAACGGTAAATACCGTGCTCAGGTTTGTCTTTACCAAGCCTCACAAAGAACACTTGATTAGCATGCTCAACACGAAAATTACTGTTTGTTGCTCCGCCCTCAATCACTTCAATTTGAATAGAACTGGTCCAACATTGCAATGTTTCGATGAGTCTGTAAGTGTCATTTATCATTTTTTATACTAATTACTCCAGAAAAAGAAAACCCTACAAACATGGCCAATTTCAATCAGGGCTGATTGCAAATTTGTAAACGCAGTGATAATAGACCGCCTAGTCAGTTTCATTTTACCAACCCAAAACCAAGGGCAACTTTTTACAATTTATTGTACACACAAAAAAAAGTATCTGAATTGCAAGAGGTCAGTGTATTGTGATTAATATGTTTTAATGTAAAAAAAATACCGGCTTATCCTTGGTGGCTATAACGTTTGAGTGGACTATTAACTTACTTTATTTTGGTACCAATTTTCTATTGATTTTCTGTTTTAATTGGTATTATAATTCACCGATTAGAGTTAGGTATAGATGCGCCTTGCATTTACCAATAATTCATTTTTTTTAATTAAGAGATAATTATGTCGGAATCATTACCAAAAAATGCACAAGTAGTTATTATCGGCGGCGGTGTTGTGGGCTGTTCTGTTGCCTACCATTTGGCTAAGCTGGGTTATACTGATGTAGTCCTTCTTGAGCGGAAAAAACTCACATCAGGAACAACATGGCATGCAGCAGGCCTTATTGGTCAGATGCGTGCTAGTATTAACCTTACTCAAATGGTCAAGTACTCGGGTAACTTGTATGAAAAGCTAGAAAGTGAAACAGGCCTTGCAACTGGTTTTAGGCGCACGGGCTCAGTCGGCATTGCACTTAATAATGAAAGAATGAGCGAGTTTAAACGAAACGTGTCACTCTCAAAAGTACACGGGGTTGAAATTCATTCGCTCTCTCCTTCAGAAATAAAAGAAAAAGTAGAGTATTTTAATGTTGAGGATGCCGTAGGTGGTGTTTGGATTCCTCATGACGGCAAAGGTGATCCTGCTAATATTGCAATGTCACTCGCAAAAGGCGCTAAAAACAATGGAGTAGAAATTTTCGAAGATGTTAAGGTAACCGCTATACAAAAGGAAAATGGTGTTGTAACAGGCGTTGAAACGGATCAGGGTAATATTAAATCAGCTGTTGTTGTTAACTGTGGTGGTATGTGGGCAAGAGATATTGGCATGATGGCTGGTGTCAATATTCCTCTACACGCATGCGAACACTACTATGCGCTGACTTCCCCGGTGGAAAATCTTGGCGATATGCCCACAGTACGTGTGCCAGATGAGTGCGCATATTACAAGGAAGATGCTGGTAAGATATTGATTGGCTTGTTCGAGCCTGATGCCAAACCTTGGGCTCAAAAAGGCATACCTGAAGACTTTTGTTTCGATCAAATACCCGATGACCTAGAGCACATGATGCCCTATCTTGAAATGGCGATGAATCGTCTGCCGATCTTAGAAAATGTTGGTTTAGAGACGTTCTTTAACGGCCCTGAAAGCTTTACCCCAGATGACAATTTTCATTTAGGCGAATGCCCTGAATTAAAAAATTTTTATGTTGCCGCTGGTTTTAATTCTATTGGAATCCAAGCCGGTGGTGGCGCTGGCAAATATTTGGCGGAGTGGATTGCAGGAAACGAGCCTCCATGCGATCTCTGGGAAGTAGATATTCGCAGAATGCAGCCTTTCCAAAATAATAAGACTTATCTGGCGTCTAGAGTAAGTGAAACTTTGGGTTATTTATATGAAAACCATTACCCCTTTCATCAGTTTAAAACGGCGCGCGGTTTGCGACGCTCACCGCTTTATCAATTTTTTAAAGACAGAGGCGCTTGCTTTGGCGAGGTTGCTGGCTGGGAAAGGCCTAATTGGTTTGTCCCAGAGGCCGAACTTGAAAAAGGTGTTGAGGCGAAATATAAATATTCGTGGGGCAAGCAAAATTGGTTTGATTATCACCGAGCTGAGCACATGGCGATTCGCGAAAATGTCGGCATCTATGAGATGCTATCGTTCTCTAAAATTCGTGTTAAAGGCGTTGATGCAATGGATTATTTGCAATACATTTGTGCGAATGATGTTGACGTACCTATTGGTAAAATCGTTTACACACAATGGCTTAACAACAAAGGCGGTATCGAGGCCGATGTTACAATTACCCGCTTAGCCGAGAGTGATTATTTGGTTGTTAGTGGTGCTGCCTGTAATAACCGAGACATGAATTGGCTTGAACAAAATATGCCTGAAGGTGCAAATTGCGCTTTATTTGACGCCACAAGTAGTGAAAACTGCCTTGCTATAATGGGGCCAAATTCGAGAGATTTGTTGCAGTCAATGACCGACTATGACCTGAGTCATGAGAATATGCCATTTGCCAGTATTTGCCACATGGAGTTAGGTATGGCGCCAGTGAGGGCACACCGATTGACCTATGTGGGAGAGCTTGGCTGGGAATTGTATTTTCCAATCGAATTCTCTCAATACGTTGCTGAACTTATTGAAGAAAAAGGCAGGGCGTATTCATTAAAACTTTGTGGCATGCACACGGTGGACAGCTGCCGTACTGAAAAAGGCTATCGACATTTTGGTCATGATATTACAGATGATGACCACGTATTGGAGGCAGGCTTAGGCTTTGCTGTTAAAGTAGGCAAAAAGCCTTCAAAATTTGGCAATTTTATTGGCTGTGATGCAGTTATTAAGAAACAAGAAAAAGGCCTTGAGAGAAGACTTATGCAATTTTTGTTGAATGATCCAGAGATTATGCTCTATCACAACGAGCCTATTTTAAGAAACGGCGAGGTAGTGAGCTATCTAACAAGCGGCTCTTATGGCCATGCACTGGGTGGTGCCGTTGGATTGGGATATATAGATTGCGAACCGGGCGCGAGCGATAAAGAGTTATTGTCAGACACCTACACACTCGAGGTAGAGGGAGAGGTTCAAGCTGTTCGCGTTTCCTTAGCGCCAATGTTTGATCCGTCCAATGCCAAAATCAGAGTGTAACTCTAGGCCAGCATTAGTTTGATTTGATTGATAAGGAGCCCCATACCTCTGTTGATTTTTCCGGTATTAATTGCTGAATAACCCAGGTGTAGATAATTTTTTGGATGATTACTAGAGAAAAAAGAGGCGTGGCCAGGCCTTAACACAACGCCTTTTTTGAATAGCTCTTTGCAGAGTAATTTAGAGTCAATTGATTCGGGTATCTTGATCCAAAAAGTGGACCCGCCTAAAGTGGGTGTACAGGAAAGCAAGGGTTCATTTTTTATCTTCTCGTTAATAAGATTCCAACGCTCCTTGTTGGTTTTTTGAATTTTAGCAAACATATTGTGATAATGACCTAAGGCAATGAAGAGTGAAACAGAGCGTTGATTGTTTGCTGGTACGTGGCGCATCATTAGGCGTCTTAGGGCCCTCGCCTCAGTTATAAAACCTTCCGGTGCCACAAGATAGCCTAGACGCAGTCCTGGAGCAAAAGCTTTAGAGAAACTGCCAACATAAATAACGTTGTTGTGCTCGTCAAGGCTTTTTAGCGATGGATGGGGCTTTTCTAAGAAATTGATTTCTGCTTCGTAGTCATCTTCGATAATGACTACATCATTTTCATGTGCATGTTCTAAAAGCTGCTTTCGCCTATCCATACTCATTGTGACTCCAGTCGGATATTGATGACTTGGCGTTGTATAAATTAGGTCGCAACTGGGATCTATGTTATCAACAATAACGCCTTCTTTGTCAACAGCAATCGGTTCTATTTTGCCTGTTTTTAAGCTAAGAATACTACGTACATCAGGGTAACCTGGGTCTTCAATACCCACTTTCGTATCTTGATTAACAAGAAGGCTTGCAAGAATATAAATTGCATTTTGACTTCCGGCTGTAATCAATATTTGGTTTTTGTTAGCCCAGATTCCCCTTTTTGGCAAGACTTTGGACTGAATTTGCTTGACAAGAGTAGGGTCGTCGGTATCGACATGGTCGTTATTCCACTTCTTAATTTCGGGTACGGTAGAAGAGTGTCTAACCACTTCACGCCATTCGTAAAATGGAATTAAGCTACTATCCAATTGTCCCACTGTAAAGGTATAAGGCTGTTTTTTCCAGTCCGCAGGGTAAGCGATATTGACTTTAGTCGATGGATTCTTAGTAATCAGTCGATCCAGCCAGTTTGGTTCCACTTCAGTGGTGTTCGAAGGCCCTGCGCCGGAGAGCTGCTCATAAGTTATTTCATTAACAAAATAACCACGCCGTTCTTGCGCATTGATATAACCATCAAACTCCAACTCTTTGTAAGCCGCTATAATTGTATTTCTGGCTACATTTAGCTCCTTGGCAAGTGCTCTTGAGGCTGGCAATGGTTCGTTAGGTCGTATGAGTCCATTACTAATTGCATCGATCAAGTGTTGACGTATTTGTAATTGAAGGGTGCGAGGCTTGTCGCGACGCAGCGAAAAAAATTGTTGCCACATTTCATTCATCATTCTGGCTCATTAAGTCCATATTTTCTGGTTCTATAGATAAGATAAATTGACACTAACAATACCCTACAATTCGTAATTAATAATTATAAATAAAGGGCTGACTATGTCTGACCACACAATTATACAAAATGATAAGAAACACGTTTGGCATCATTTAACACAACACAAGGCTTTAGAAACTGCAGATCCTTTGGTTTTTGTTAAAGGCAAGGGGATGGTTGTTACCGATTCCAAAGGTNATGAGTATCTTGACGCCACTTCAGGTGGCGTTTGGACAGTTAACCTGGGCTATGGTCGTGATGACATGGTGGATGCTATTGCTGACCAGTTGAGAGATATTCCTTATATTGCTGGTANTTTTGGCTCCGAACCCGGTGCACAATTTGCCAAAGAACTAACCGATTTAACGCCTGGACTAGATCGAGTCTATTATTCAAATTCAGGCTCTGAGGCGAATGAAAAAGGTTACAAAATGGTCCGCCAACGTGCCCATTCATACAATGGTGGAAAAAAGCATAAAATTATTTATCGCGACCGAGATTACCACGGCACAACGATTGGTGCTTTGAGCTCTACGGGACAANATCAAAGAAAAACTCAATACGGACCTTTTGCACCGGGTTTTGTTGAAATGCCACATTGTTGCTGCTATCGCTGCCCATTTGGAAAAAAATACGGNGAGTGCAATATCGAATGTGCGCACGCTCTAGAAACTGTCATTCAGCAGGAAGGGCCAGATACAGTAGGTTCAGTTGTGCTTGAGCCGATAACTGCTGGCGGCGGTGTTATTCCACCTGTGCCGGAGTATTTCCCAATCATTGAGTCCATTTGTCGAAAGTATGATGTGCTTCTCCACATTGACGAGGTGGTTTGCGGTTTGGGTAGAACGGGTAAATGGTTTGGCTATCAAAACTATGAAGTTCAGCCTGATATAGTGACTACCGCAAAAGGTTTGGCGGCTGGCTATGCTGCTATTTCCGTGACAATTACCAGCGAGAAAGTTTTTGAGCACTTTAAGCAAAACCCAGCAGACCCATTAAGCAGCTTCAGGGATATTTCTACCTTTGGTGGTTGTACAGCTGGACCCGCTGCAGCACTTAAAACTTTAAATATTATCAAAGGTGAAAATTTGCTTGATAACGTCAATACTATGGGCGATTATTTAATTGATAAGTTGTTTGAACTGCAAGAAAAACACCCAATAATAGGCGATGTTCGGGGCAAGGGTTTNTTCTGTGGCGCAGAACTGGTTAAGGATAGAAAGACAAAAGAACCTCTTTCTGATGAGAGTGTTATAGCGATTACTGGACACTGTTTGAAGAATAAAGTGATGATTGGGCGCAGTAATCGTAATTTTGTTAATGCGAACAACGTGCTGCTTTTTAGCCCAGCGTTTATCACAACAAAAAACGATATCGACTCAATTATCCAAGCAGTTGACAATGCAATAACAGAGAACACTTAGTTCTGATTTTTCAAGGGAAATTATCATGATTATTGGCGTACCAAAAGAAATTAAAAATCACGAATATCGTGTAGGTTTGACACCCTCAAGTGTTAAAGAATGCACAGGCCACGGACACGAGGTTTTAGTTGAAACAAATGCTGGTTTAGGTATTGGTGCCAGCAACGAAGATTACGCTGCAGTTGGTGCGAGAATTATTGCCACCTCAAGCGAGATTTTTGCGACTGCCGAGATGATTATCAAAGTTAAAGAACCCCAAGCCGCTGAGCGCGCAATGCTAAGGGCTGGGCAAATTCTCTACACTTATCTCCATTTGGCGCCTGATCCCGAGCAAACCAAAGACTTGGTTGATAGTGGTGCAATTTGTATAGCTTACGAAACCGTTACTTCAGCAAAAGGTGGATTGCCACTTTTGGCGCCAATGTCAAAGGTAGCTGGACGCATGGCGGTACAAGCAGGTGCACATTACTTGGAGCACCCGCATGGTGGGCTGGGCGCATTATTGGGCGGCGTGCCAGGCGTTGATCCTCTGAAAGTGGTTATTATTGGTGGTGGCATGGTTGGCAGCCACGCAGCACATATTGCTGTTGGTATGGGCGCCAATGTATGGGTACTTGATAATAATCCTGACACACTTGAAGAGCATTGGCAACAATTTGGACTAGCGACAAATGCAGTATTCTCAACACGAAGCTCAATTGAAGAACACGTTATCAGTGCTGATTTGGTTATCGGCGGGGTATTAATACCCGGTTCTGAGGCGCCAAAGTTAGTGACCAAGGAAATGATCAAGGCGATGAAACCAGGCTCTGTTGTGGTTGATGTAGCAATCGATCAGGGCGGCTGTTTTGAGACCTCTAAGGCGACAACTCATGCCGAACCAACTTATGTCGTTGATGATGTAGTGCACTATTGTGTAGCCAATATGCCAGGTGGTGTGCCTAAAACATCAACTTATGCCCTTAATAATGTCACTCTACCTTTTGCACTTGATATTGCCAATAAAGGTGTTACTCAAGCATTGCTCGATGATGAGCATCTTAGGGCTGGACTTAACGTCCATTCTGGCAAAGTGACTTGTGAGGAAGTGGCCAGAGATTTGAATTATGACTACGTCCCAGCACTGGAAATGCTAAACAACTAATTAATAACAGGAGTAACAAAAAATGACAAAAATGACCTCAAGCGAGGCCTTTGTAGAAACAATGGTTGCAAACGATGTTAAAGACATCTTTGGTATTATGGGATCCGCCTTTATGGACGCCATGGACATCTTCGAACCAGCAGGTATTCGCCTTATACCGGTGGTACACGAGCAGGGCGCTGGACACATGGCAGACGGTTACGCGCGTGTTAGCGGTAAGCACGGTGTTGTGATTGGCCAAAATGGCCCTGGTATCTCCAACTGTGTTACTGCGATTGCTGCTGCCTATTGGGCGCACAGCCCAGTGGTTATCATTACCCCTGAAGCGGGCACAATGGGTATAGGCTTAGGTGGCTTCCAAGAGACTAACCAATTGCCGATGTTCCAAGAGTTTACTAAGTACCAAGGTCATGTGGTTAACCCAATGAGAATGGCAGAATTTACCGGTCGTTGTTTTGATCGTGCCATGAGTGAAATGGCACCTGCTCAACTCAACATCCCAAGAGACTACTTCTATGCTGATGGTGAATTTAGCATTCCGCAACCTCGTCGAATTGATCGAGGTGCCGGTGGCGAAGAGACACTGAATAAGGCTGTTGCAATCATTGCCCAGGCCAAGTTCCCAGTCATCGTCTCTGGCGGTGGTGTGGTCATGGCTGATGGTGTTGATGAATGCAAGGCATTAGCTGAGCGTTTAGGTGCACCAGTGGTTAATTCCTATCTGCATAACGATTCCTTCCCGGCAAGTCATGAACTTTGGTGTGGTCCTTTAGGATACCAAGGCTCTAAGGCTGCCATGAAGNTAATCTCAAAAGCTGACGTTGTTATAGCCTTAGGCACGCGCCTAGGCCCGTTTGGCACACTGCCTCAGCATGATATGGATTATTGGCCAAAAGACGCTAAAATTGTACAAATTGATGCCGACCATAAGATGCTAGGCTTGGTTAAACCAATTACTGTGGGTATTTGTGGTGATGCCAAAGCAGTNGCTGAAGCACTCACCGAGAAACTCTCATCAGCCAATCTGGTTTGCGATGCCACAAAAGCTGAGAGAGCAACTAAGATTGCACAGGAAAAAGTCGCGTGGGAAGAAGAGTTGGATAATTGGATTCATGAAACAGATCAGTACAGCATGGACATGATCCAAGACTTGGAAGAAGGTTGGTTGCACCCTAGACAAGTACTTCGCGAACTTGAAAAAGCGATGCCTGAAGATGTGATGGTATCAACTGATATTGGTAACATCAACTCGGTGGCGAACAGCTACCTTCGCTTCGAGAAGCCACGCAGCTTCTTTGCACCAATGAGCTTTGGTAACTGTGGTTATGCGCTACCAACCATAATTGGCGCCAAAGCAGCAGCNCCTCACCGCCCAGCAGTCTCTTATGCTGGTGATGGCGCTTGGGCAATGAGTATGGTTGAAACCATGACTTGTATACGTCATGATATCCCTGTCACCGCGGTGGTCTTCCATAACTGCCAATGGGGTGCTGAGAAGAAGAACCAAGTGGACTTCTACGATAGGCGTTTTATTGCTGATGAGCTAACTGACCAGAATTTTGTTAAGATTGCTGAGTCTATGGGTGCAGAGGGCATTCGTGTTGACAAGCTTGAAGAAGTTGGTCCAGCACTTAAAAAAGCCATTGACATGCAGATGAATGAAGGCAAGACAACCATTATTGAAATTATGTGTACGCGTGAATTGGGCGACCCGTTCAGAAAAGACGCACTNAGCAAGCCAGTGCGTTATTTAGAGAAATACAAAGACTACGGTGTGAATAAGTTGCATCGCTAGTATCGAACATCAGAACTCCTTTTGTTCATAGCCCACAGATAGGGTGATGCCTATCAGCTAAGGCAGGATTCAATCCTGCCTTTTTTATGTTTAATGGATTGCTATAGCCTGTATTAAGGCTAGAACCGATACAAGGATAATTTCTAGGCTTCTCTGCCGTAATACAGGTTAACAATATGCTTTGCTTCTTCAAAGAAAAGCCAGCGCTCCACGATAAGGCCAAGGAAGTTACAAATAACAGCAGTTAGCAAAAAGTTAAAGCTTGTTGAGAATAAGGCCAGACAAAGTGCAGGTGCAACAACAATTAATAAAAGACTAGCCAAACGAAAACAAAGAACTTTCTTAACTGAAATATCAAAACCAAATTCTTTCATTATGAAGTTCTTTGCACTTCCACCTGTATGCAATAGGCGAACTTTTCGTGCGGAGAGTCCAGTTGCAGTTTTAATACTAAGTTCTGAAGGCTTGCCTATGAAGTAGTAATAAAGTGCTTTTGTGATAAATGCTAAGCAAAGCAATGCCATGATTAATGTAAGCAGCAGCTCAGACCTTTCATTATGGTAGTTTAAGACGGCAAACATCGTTATCCCAGTCTGGTTCGCCAAACTCCCAAAAGGACTGACCCAATGTATAGAGTCCAGCAGAAGCCATGTTGACTGAACAGAATCCACCGTGAGCAGACCAATTGACAGTGCCAAATTGCTGAGCTCAAAGGCTGGTTAGTGCCTGCATTTGATCTCTTCCTGAGAAAAAAGCCAACTTTTTGGGATCTGTTGCACGAATTTTTTCTAAACGAGCTGTTAGCTCATCAAGTGCCTCGTCCCAACTAATGACTTCGAATTCTTTATCACCTCTTTCGGTGCCAGGAATTCGGCGAAGAGGCGCTCTTAACTTGGCCATAGAC
>JGI26061J44794_1001067_pt1 | contig 11394 bp, 12 predicted proteins | sample MarorgKNORR_S2LV_5_FD_44794 | JGI IMG/M metagenome (IMG submission 44794) | reverse complement strand
GTATAAGTCGACCCGATGCCTGCTGGTCCCCACCAGATCATATCTTCGTTCCAGCTCCTCCTAAGTTCTTCAACTAGAGGTAGATTTTTTGGATCTTTCCATTTCTTCAAATCATTAACCATGAAATCTATTGCGGCCAGAGTTTTCTCACTTTCTTTGGGGTCCTGTTCTTCAAACATCAAGCCATCATGTGCCATCGGTCCTGGCTGTACNAAATGTGCTGCAGTTTGAGTTGGAAATGGATGTAATCCCACTTGAATCATGAGGTGTGGAATGTCAAAGAACATTGCCGTTTCAGTGATCTTTCCATGTTCTATCTTGTTAAACTCACAATAGCGTAAAAAGGCCATCTTTCCTGATGGTGTTATTCCTAACCATTCGTTGTCAAATAGACCCATCAAGTGACCCATAGAAACGACCCAAACCGACTGGTGATCGTCAATTTCATTACTGCCTGCAAAGAAAACATCCATACGGCGTTGCATATGTTGAAATGCACGGCGAAACGGCTTCCAGAAGATTTCAGACACGGCTTCAGCGCCAAACTGCTCATTAAATGGGTGAAATCCACGCCAGAGATAATTGTCTCCTATGAACAGCCCCAACACTTCAGTGATTCCATCGACATTAACTCTATCCAGAGCTTTATAGTAGTCTCGAACCAGCTTTTTCTCTGCCTGGTAGTTTCTCATACCTTTATTACTCCAAAAATAACCTCACCAAAGGATTTGATATCAAAGCCATCTATGAGGCTAGCCTTTCACCGCCCCGGCTGTAAGACCAGTAACAATTTGACGTTGAAAAAACATTACCAAAAAGAATAGTGGTGCAATTATTGATACGGCAGCAGCAACAGCTACTACTTGATCAGTCGTTGTAGTTTCCATATTAAACATACTGACAATAGCTGGAACCATAGTTGTATTTTGAGCCTCTAGAAGCATTGAAGTAACTAAAAAATCATTATAGGCCAACAGAAAACTAAAGAGGCCAGTAGTAATTACACCTGGCCACATTACAGGCATAATGACTCGTCTAAATGCTTGAAAATGACTACAACCATCTACTCTAGCAGCTTCATCAAGTTCAGATGGAATACTTTGGAAGAATGAACGCAACATCCAGATTGTAAATGGCTGGTTTATAGCAACCAGTACAGCTATCGTGGCCCAAGGCATTCCATACAATGTTGGTGCAGCATCACCAAATATTGGCCTTAAGATTTCTGCAGAATTTATAAAAAATGGAAGATAGCCAGTAACTAAAACCGAGTGTGGAAGGGCGCGAAAAATTAAGGCGATAATGAGAATCCAAAATGCTAAATTAGAGCCTGATCGCGAAAGGCCGTAACCCGCTAAAGTACCAAATGTAAGTGAAATTGTAACAACACCAGTAGTTACCAAAAGTGAATTTTTGAAATTATTTATAAAGTCTCTTTCAAACCATACAGTTGAGTAATGCTGTGTAGAAAATCCTATTATGTTATTGCCTAATTCACCAGCATAGTCATTCAAAACAGAAAGCATTGAAGGCATAATAGCAAAAAAAACTACAATAAATGAAATTCCAAATGCCATAGAACCAATAATCCATCCAAACCATAAGTAGCCGTTTGGAGAATATTTATTTACCCTTCTTCCTAACCAGCCTGTTGTAAGTTTTGCAGTAAAAAGAATTATTGCAAGCCCAACTGTTATGTCTATAAATGAGAGCCCTTTGCCTTGAGTTAGCGTTACTGGCCCAAAAATTACATTTAATGGGTTGGAGTTAAATGCATCAATAGGAAGCTTTACACTTATCACAGTAATCCAAAAAATTGGGAAAGCAGCCACAATACACCAGAATATTAGAAAAAAATATGAGCTAAAACGAAGTCCTATTGGTTGGCGTATTAAATTTATATCCTTCATAATCGCTTATCCTTATAGTCAATCCATACACCTCGTAGAACTGGGATTAATAAAAGCGTAATTCCGATCATTGTCAACATCGAACTGGCTGAAGCCCTACCTATAGAACGATTTCCCATTAGATCTGAAGTTAGAAAATCATAGGTTAGCCATTGCAGTGAAATTACATGCGCCTGAGAAGAGAAACCAATCACCTCTTCGAAAACCCGGTAGGCATCCATCAGATGAATCAATGTTACAAAACTATTAAAGGCATTAAATGAGGCAAAATAACATAGCGTAATTTTTGCCATCGACTTGCTCCATCTATAACAGCACTTTCAAGTGTATCTTGATTGACTGTTTGTAAGGCTGCATAAAAAACAATGGCTGCAAATGGAGCGACATGCCAAACACGATAAAACATCATCATTAACTCTATAGTCCATGCCTGACCAAACATTGCAATATCTCGCACTAACCACCATTCCAGAAATGAGGTCAAAATTCCATCACCAATGAACAACCATCTAATTGCAAGAGCTCCAATCACTGGAGTAATAATCATTGGTAGGAGTGATATAAATATTACTGGACCCCTAATAGATTTTGCTACATTATTTATACAAAGAGCAATTACAAGGCCAAAGAAAAGTACTAGTGGTAAAGTAATGAAAGTAAATGACAAAGTAAATCGTAATGCTTTCCAAAAGTCAATTGCCATAAATTGTTGCCAGCTATTATTAGCAAATGCTTTAATCACCCTCGGCAATTCAAGTACATTTTGATAGTTCACAAACCCTACAAAACTTGTTTGAGTTATCACTTTTCCATTATCGCCAATTGTAGGAATTGTTTTAATTTCTTTGACACAAACTTGTCCAGTAAAAGTTGGAGTACAAGTTTCAACTTCTAATATCTCATATACTGGCTGAGTAACATAAAAACTCTGTTTAAGTACACTAGCCAAAGGAAGGGCGATGAATAAAACCATCATCACAATAGAAGGTCCAACAAATGCAGCGAATGTCTTGGGGTTCATACTAAAGAATTATATCAATAATGAAGCTTAAAAACAGATAAGGAAAAAGAAGGCCCTCCAATGAGGGCCCTCTTGGAGACACAGAGATATTACATTAAGCCACTTTCTGTAGCTGCAATTGTATAGGCAGCTTCAATATCAGCAAGAGCTGTTGCAGCGTCTTTCTTTCCTGTTAGGAAAGCTGCGATACCATTACCTAATGCTGTATGCATTGCTCCCATACCAGGAGAACTTGAAGGATAAGGAGCCGCGCCATTATTGGCAGTAGCGATAGCGCCTGCAGCAGCAGAACCGGCAACATAACCGTCAATTAGCCAAACAGCGTCGTCATTATTAGCTAGAACCATTTCAGTATCAATACCTTCCATAGCAACACGGAAGGCAGCATCAGCTTGTTCATCTGTCATGTTTGTTGCGAAAACAATACCATCCCACCAGTTAGTGGAAGCAGGCCGAGTAGTTCCCATAGGTGCGGAAGCCATTATAACCTTACCTACAACCTGAGACTCTTCAGCATTGTCCATGGCACCTGCGCGCGTCGCCCAAAGGGTTGCCATAGCAATTTTTCCTTGCTGGAATTGTTGCTGAACATAAGTTGAATCAGCAACGAGATATTCAGGATCCATATATTCCGTTAGACTTTTCATTGTATTAAGAGTTGCCACTCCAGTTGCATTATTAATGGATGGCGCATTTCCCTCTCCAAAGAATGCACCACCATTACCTAAGTAATTGTTGATAAATTCTTCGCCAAGATTCCATCCGGCTTTATATGTTCCACCAATTGGATAGTCAACTAGGTTATAGCTTTGCATAAATTTTGCAGCTGCCACCATTTCAGCATGAGTGGTTGGTTCTCAATACCAAGATCATTAAAAATATCTTCACGATACATTAGATGCTGATTATTAACCATCATAGCAATAGCCATAATTTGACCATTAACTGTGATTAACTGACTAGGCTTTAGTTGGCTTCCATACTTAGCTACAAGGTCGTCCAAGGGACGAATTGTGCCTGCATTTAGAAGCGGCACCATTGTGCCGTTTGATACACCACCTATCTGATAAAGGGAAGGGTTTGCTGCAAATGCCTCTGGCTGCTTGTCCTTAAAATCTACATCCAAGGTTGAAGTGACATTGCCACATTCTGCCATAGCTTCAGTGACTGCTTTCATAGCATCAAAAGAATTTGAAAGTGATTTTAGTTCAATATTATTTTCAAAAGCGCATCCAGCCGATACACTAGTAGCAAAGGCTGAAATTGCTATAACAGTTGTTAATTTTTTTATAAACATATTTTTCTCCTTGGTTATTAGTTCAAATTATCAGTATTTAGNACTACTTCTGTATTGCGTTATACTGAAAATATCACGGCNTAAAGGTTATTACCAATACGCCAATTGCCTTATCTGTTGGGAAAAAGCAGGTAAACGNATACATCATTGCATACGTTTGCAATAATTATATCACATCAACATGTCACAAAAATNCCTATTTGCAATCGTATGCACANAAAAAACTTCTNACATATATCAAACTTTAAGTTATTNATTTAANTCTGGAAGAGTTCTGTTATGACTAGCCTTCCTAAAAACTCAGAGTGTCGGTCACTAGTGCGCACAGTGACAAATTATATTCGGTAAGGGCTCAGAAAGATTTTAAGATGATAAATTACCAATCTCGACTTACAATCGTTATTCACAGAGCGTCATTACTATATCAATAACCATTATCGATCAATGCATACAANGTNGACCTATACCCTTGATTTTTCAAATTTTTCCCACGCACTTTGAAAAAGTTCAAAATCAAAACCTTCTTTGCCAGCAGGCTCAAGAATTATCTTTTCCGCCTCAAGCAGTTTGTGTATGGCCCGCCCTAAATCTGGCACCACCTCATCAGGAATAATGACTGCACCATGCTGATCGGCATGGACAAGATTATTTGATGCGATTCGGAGGCCAAAAATACTCACCTCTGTATCAATCTCACAGACATGAACAAACCCATGACTAGGCCCAATTGAGCCTGCCACTACTGGAAATTCTTCTGCAAGATCACCAAGATCTCTAACTACGCCATTTGTAAGAGCTCCGGACAGTCCAAACCCTTTGTGAACTTTAGTATTAATTTCACCCCAATATGCACCAATACAATTTGGATAATCAATATCTTCTATGACCGCAACAGCAGGGCCACTTACTTCTGACATATAGCGGTAGTAAGCCATCCTTCGCTCTCGAGTCACTTGTTGGGGCTCATCAGATGGGCTCAATGCTGCTATTTTGGCGGTTTTGGCAAATCCAATCATCGGTGGTATTTTGGGCGCAGAGCAAATCATTGTTCCGCGAGTAAATTGAGAAAACCCACGCTTTCCCTGTGCCATTTCAATAGCATTACACACAGTTGGTGTGTCTACCGCGCGAAGAAGCGCTAATAATTCATCATCCATTATCTCGTTAACCATAGTCTTAACGCCTCCGTGGTTTTTTCTGGCTGTTCTAATGTTGGCATATGTCCCGCATTCATTATTACTTCCAATCTAGAATTAGTGATTAAATCATGCATCAGTTTATGCTTATCCGGTGAACAGAGCCGGTCTTCTGCCCCACAAAGTATTAATGTCGGAATATCAAGGCTTTGAAGGGTTTCCTGTTGATCAGGTCTGTCTCGCAATGCGATTGACTGCCTAAGAAAGACATTAGGCCCCAAAGAAAGCGCCATTTTCATGCAAATATCTAATATTGCTTGCTTATTCGGCGTATCAGCCAAATATTTAGGTTTCAGGTCATCACGCACAACCTTTTGCAACTTTCCATCCATCACCTCTTGTATTTGTAGTTTGCGCCACTGCTTGATTTCGTCTGACTCTTTCATTGGATTGGTATCCATTAGTGCAAGCTTAACAACACGGTCTGGTGCCTGTGCGCAAATTTCCATGGCAACAATGCCTCCCATTGAAAGTCCAGCGAGAGCAAATTTATGAGGTGCACGCTCAAGCACATTAGCAGCCAATTCATCTATCCTAGTATGACTAGATATCGAAGCAACTTCCACTTCGTATTGAGAGCGAAATGCATCAATTTGTGGCGCAAAAAGACGGGCATCGCACATCATGCCCGGAATCATTATCAAATGAGTCATACGCGCCCACTTGCAAGCTCGGCACCCTCAGAAAGACTTTTTAGTTTTGCAAAAGCAATGTCTGGATCTACCGCTCCAAACCCTGCAAAAGTTCCAAAACCACAATCTGAACCGGCAATCACTCGATCTGCCCCCACTATATTGACAAACTTCTCAATGCGCTCTGCAACTAACTCAGGATGCTCAATAAAGTTGGTAGTTGTATCCACAACTCCAGGAACAAGTATTTTAGTGTCAGGTATTTCGTTTTTTCGATCACGAAAAACTGTCCATTCGTGAGCATGGCGTGGATTCGATGTTTCAAAAAGAATGTAGCGAGCTTTCGCTTTCATTAATGTTCCTAGTAACTTGTCCATTCCAATATCACAACAATGTGGCCCCTCATAATTACCCCAACAAATATGAATCCTCACCTTTTCTTCCGGTACATTCTTTAGTGCGTGATTTAATGCCTCCATATTTGATTCAGCAATCTTTATAAACTCTGAGTCAGATAAATCACTAAATAGCATGTGTCTAGAAAGGGCGAGGTCAGGGCAATCTAACTGCAAATCCAAGCCTGATGCTACAATCGTCTCGTACTCATCCCTCATAGCGTCTGCCAAAGCAGCTAGATAAGCATCCCTTGTTGAGTAATAGTCATTTTGTAAAAATAGTGAAATAACGCCAGGTGATGCTGCGTTCATAAAGCCTCGTTCGACACCATTTGCAGCCAGTGCTGATTTCAAATTAGATATATCTTTTTGAAGCTCCCCCTGACCTTTTGACTTAACCTCGCTAGTGCACATTGGTCTGGCATATTGCGGGGTTCCGCCATCATCCGATAGCCTTTTAAGGAAGCCTGGGAAAAGCTTCAAATCTTTAGGTGCGTTACGAGGACTGTCACCAGAGAAGCCTGTATATCTGTCTTTCACATAGGTCGCGTATGATATTTTTGATGTTTCTCCATCACTAACAATATCAATACCTGCATTTTTTTGTTTCTCAACAGTGCTTAGAACATTGTTTTGCATGCACTCATCAAATTCTTTCTCATCATATTGCTGATTATTTTCTCGTAAAAAAATATAGTCAACAACATCTTGACTTCTTGGCAATGAACCCACGTGGCTAGTTAAGATTCTCCTCACTTATGACTCCTTGATCAAATATATTAAAAATATTATCTTCTCCGTGTTGGCCCTGCCGTATCATCAGTATTAGTGACACGAAAAAGGCTTACATTTCCTGACTCAGCAGGGACAATTTTATGAGACAAATCAGGCTGTATTAGGCATGTATCTCCAGGGGAAAGGCTTGTACTATTTCCATTCCACTCTAGGCTCCATACACCACTCATAATCATATTTACCTCATATCGACTAGCAATATACGGCTCATCAATAAAAGTATCGGTTGTAATATATTCAACTTCAAAGCCTGGTCGATCCTTTAAAATTCCATCTTTTCCTATAACCTTCAGAGGTGAATTTTGTGACTGCCGGTTTAATTCTGAAGAGCTAACAAAAAAGTTATTTATAAATTCTTTAGTTGAAATTTCAGGAAAATTTTTCAGCTTAGCCTCACTTAAGATGGGCATCGGATTGACATTTTTTGGCAAAGATTCACCTCTCTTAGTGTCATATAATAATCCGTTCTCACCTAAGATAAGTCCAAAATTTTTGGCGTCATGAATGACTTCAGGGGTCCACGTTACTCCGCCTCCGGCATCATTCCCGCCAAGTATCGCCATTAGCATTCCATAATCATCCCCAACATTTTCGAATGCTCGAAAAATACCAGTAGGAATATTCACCATGTCGCCTTCTTCCGCTACCAGTTCTCCAGCATCGCCATACCGTCCCCAGAAAAACCGCCAGCGCCCTTTTAATACATAAAATACTTCAGCAGTTGTGTGTGAATGTAATGAATTAGTGCACCCTGGAGGTTGTCCAGCCGCACCTATATTAAAACCAGGTGTTTGATTAATGTGTACATGCTGGTCGGGGCTTTCTGATACGCCAGCACCAATAATTGTAAAGTTATCTTTTTGGCTTGAGCCAGGCGTATGAGCATCTATAAAGGCTGTTTTGCAGGGCTTTAAATCAGCATATCGAACAATGTTTTTTTCCATTTCCTCTAATGTCATTGTTAGCCCGTCTTAATAATTATTTGCTTCCATAATGATATCTCATCAAACAAGGTGTACTCTCTTCTTAGGCCCCATGGTCCAAACTCAGCATGTGATACTCCCATTACATACAGCTCAGCACCTGTAGGCTCTCCAAAAACACCCCAGCCGTCATGCTTGCCTTTTAAGACCCAGCGAACAGCGGCTCGAGGAGACATGTTTTTGTCTTCTCTTCCAATTTGATGCTCGATAGTAAATTTTGCACTTGGCATTGATGAACGCAAGCCCATCCAAAAATTATCGGCATCAGTGTATGAGTGCCCAGATATCCCTCCAGGATATTCTAGGTGGCAGCCACGATCATACTCAGAAGTAAAAACTGATTGATCTGAACTCATAATCCGCTTTAATATATCAACGTACTTTTCGCCCCACTCATTATTATCACCTTTGCCTGTATATGGCCCTATCTGATCCGTAGAATCTGAAAAAGGATGTTGACACTTATCTGCTCCACCCTCCAGGTCTATCTGCTTTCTAGCATAATCCCTTGGTTGCATTCCTAACTGTCGAACTATGGCGCCTTGATCTCGGATTAGCCATTCATCATTTACTTGATTGTTAATTGCATGGCAATCTGCAATTGTTCTAAAAACAACTTTTTTACCAGTTGCCTTGCCAAACTGTCCATCTCCTAANTGGGTGGCTGTTGATATAATTCTATGGGATGACAACATCCCTTTTTCGGGAGTGCCTGACCAGATTACATCTTCTCCTAAAAGCTGCCTGTCTGGGAATTCTGATAGTGTTGCTTTGGTAGCTTTTATAACAGTTTCATTTCCAATTACAAGCGAAGGAGGGGCTCTTAATATAATATCTTTAGAGTATAAATAAAGAAGTTTGTCAATTCCACGCTCTTCCCAAATTTCATAAGTAATTCTATTTATGAAATCAGGAAAATCTGCGTACTTTGGATCAAAACCTTTCANTTATTCTTTTCNCGATTTATCTGAAAATCTTGCCGAACCTCGGAGTATGAGGGGGCCATCTATTTCAATTCGACGCGGTTTTGTACTCTTGTCTTCAATACAATCAAGCAAGATAGAAACGGCTTCAACCACCATTCGATTTGCTGGCTGACGAACCGTTGTCAAGTCATAGGCCGGCCAAGCGGCCAATGGTACGTCGTCATANCCAATAACCGATACCTGCTCCGGAATTTTCAAGCCAAGCTCAAAACGCAACACATCCATCACGGCAAAAGCCATATCGTCATTGGCGACGAAAACTGCATCTGGTATTTCATCAGCCGTGAACATTTTCCGCGCCGCCTGACGCGCCTCATCTACATCAAAATTGCCAACCTCTCGCGCGTAAAGCTCTCGACCTTGCTCATGCAATTCTTCCACAAAGCCGACCTCTCTATCACGCTGAGTGGATGCGCCCTCCCAACCAGCTATATAACCTATGCGTTTGTGTCCTCCAGCTATAAGAAAACTGGCAACTTTTTTGCCACCGAGAACATTAGCCGAGGTGACCGCTGACAATCTTTCATCATCTTGAGTNCGGTTAAATAAAACAACTGGAACACCTGCTGAATTGCACTGGGCGGCAAGATGTGATGACATCGCTACAGATGCGGCAATAATGCCATCAACCTGATAATCAAGAATTTCCTCAACTANATCATCAATGTTACCTGCCGTTTTCGAGGCCATAAAAATCAATATGTGGTACCCTTTTTGCTGCAAAGCATTGGAGAAAATCTGTAATGCTTCTGGATAGAAATGGTGNTCAAAAAAAGCAACCACGAGACCGATGATGCGTGAACGCCCTGTAATGAGTGATCGCGCTAACACATTTGGTCGATAACCGAGCTCTTTAGCGGCCTGAAGAACCAGTTTGGTAGTTTTATTGGAAGCGGATGCATTGGGCGTAAATACGCGCGATACCGCAGATTGACTAACACCAGCTAATTTTGCCACGTCTATAGATGTTACTTTTTTAATCACCATTATTCTGCCGTCCAACCCCCATCTACCATTAATGCTGAGCCTGTTATCATTGCAGATGCATCAGATGCAAGAAATACCACTGCCCCCATAATATCTTCAACTTCACCAACCCGACCAAGCTTTATCTTATTTTCAATCCATCTTTTTCGCTCAGGATTATCAAAAGTTGACTGTGTTAGAGGGGTGCGAATAAATGTTGGGCAAATAGTATTAACCCGAATTTGATATTGACCCCACTCTATAGCCATTGCCTTTGTAAAGCCTTCAACAGCATGTTTTGATGCAGAATAAACTGCCCTATCAACGCCACCCACATGGCCCATCTGGGATGAAATATTGATCAAAGAGCCAGACCTCTTATCTTCAATCAAGCCTTTTGCTACAGCCTGAGTCACAAAATAAGCACCACGAAGATTAACGTTCATCACTTCATCAAAATCCTCCACTGAAGTATCCATAGAGGGGGAGTGGCGCCCCAACCCAGCACTATTAACTAAAATATCAAAGGGTCCTTTATTTTCTATAGATTTTTTGATTGTATTAACTTTGCTAACATCGAGCACCATTGCTTCAGCACTTAATTCTTTTGATTTAATTGCATCAACAACCTTGTTGAGCGTTTTAATGTTTCGTGCTGACAAAATTACGTGAGCACCAGCTTCAGCTAAAGCTACCGCAGACCCCAGGCCGATCCCAGAAGATGCCCCAGTAACAAGCGCCTTCAAGCCATCAAGTCGCAACGATGGTGTACTTGGTAATTTCATCACTTTGCTGCTTTCCCATATGGAACATTTTCACCACCATAGCGCCTTACTCTAATATTGGCCTGCTCAGCGTGCCCCACAAACGACTCCAGTACANACAGTCGTGAGCAGTAACGCCCAATCTCTACAGCTGCTTCATCAGTATTAATCTGCTGATAACTATGCGTTTTTAGGAACTTACCAACCCACAATCCACCTGTATAACGACCTGCTTTTTTTGTAGGCAACGTGTGATTAGTACCAATAACTTTATCGCCGTTGGCAACATTTGTCCTGGGTCCTAAAAATAATGCCCCATAAGAATGCATATTGTCTAAAAACCAATGGTCTCGGTCCGTCATAACTTGAACATGTTCTGAGGCAATATCGTTGGCAACATTGAGCATCTCTTCATAACTATCGCAAAGAATGACTTCACCGTAATCTTT
>JGI26061J44794_1001065_pt1 | contig 11402 bp, 9 predicted proteins | sample MarorgKNORR_S2LV_5_FD_44794 | JGI IMG/M metagenome (IMG submission 44794) | reverse complement strand
TAGGGGAGGGTGAAAAGGATAGACCAAATACCCCACGACGCGAAGGTTAATGTATTATTGAGTTAAAGTATCTGGCTTATCTACTACCTAGCAGAATTACAGTTGCGCGTCAGCTCCGAAATTACATCGGATTCCTTCAAAATTGTCTTAAAAAGCATTTGATAAAATACAGGAATAAAGGCATACATTTTGATTTATTTAATAATGGGAAAATAAATTCTTTAATTGAAAAAGCAATCGGAATCAATCGAAAATAGGCAATAAATTATTGGCTAAGTATTTCATTAAAATTTTATAAATCAACAGGAGTAAATATAATGGGAGAGTTTACAAAAGAGTTCACCAGTGATAATTTTGATGCAGAGGTAATTAAATCCGACAAACCTGTTCTGGTTGATTTTTGGGCAGAATGGTGCAATTATTGGCAAGGTTAATATAGACCATCATCCAAGCATTGCATCGGATTATGGGATTCGTAGTATCCCCAGTTTATTGGTGTTTTCTAATGGAAAAGTACAGCAGCAGATTGTTGGGGCCGTGGGAAAAGGGGAGCTAACAGAAGCTCTTGATAAATTATTATAAACATAAAACAAAGTGACAAAAAAAATACAAAAGGTAATCATTATTGGTTCAGGTCCTGCGGGATTGACAGCTGCCATTTATGCTGCCCGGGCAAATTTAAATCCCCTGGTTTTTGAGGGACTTCAGCCAGGTGGGCAATTGACTATTACAACAGATGTTGAAAATTATCCCGGGTTTCCCGATGGTATCATGGGACCAGAAATGATGGATCTATTTCGCAAACAGGCACAGAGATTTGAGGCAGAAACCTTTTTTCTCACAGTAGATAAGGTTGATCTCACTGAAAGACCGTTTAAGGTTTACGTTGGTGAAGAAATTTACTTAACAGAGACTATTATTATTTCTACGGGAGCGTCTGCTCAATTGTTAGGTATTGAATCAGAATCAAAACTAATGGGATATGGTGTTTCTGCTTGTGCAACCTGTGATGGATTCTTTTTTAAGGAAAAGAAAGTTCTCATTGTGGGAGGTGGTGATTCAGCTATGGAAGAAGCCATCTTTTTAACCAAGTTTGCATCCAGTGTATCCATTGTTCATCGAAGAGATGAGTTTCGAGCATCCAAAATAATGCAGGAACGTGCGCTAAATAATCCAAAGATCGATGTTATTTGGAACTCCACAATTGAAAGCATGGTAGGCAATCCTAAAAATGGTGGTCTTACAGGAGTTGTTCTAAAAGACACTCTCTCTGGAGAAACATCAGAATTGGAGTGTGATGGCGTATTTATTGCAATTGGTCATACGCCAAATTCTGACTTATTCCGCGGAAAATTGGACCTGGATGAAAAAGGATATATATTAACAGGAGCAGATAATACCCACACATCTGTGGATGGTGTTTTTGCATCTGGAGATATCCAGGATACTGTTTATCGTCAGGCAGTTACGGCTGCCGGGTCAGGATGTATGGCTGCATTAGATGCTGAACATTTTCTGGAGAACAATCCTTTAGATTAGATTACCTTTTGTCTTAGCTAAAAAGGCAAAATGAAAAAATATCATTATTTTGAAACCCTCCATATAAATGTTGGAGAGGCGAAAAACAAATCTAATTTCTATCCGCTATTTAGACAGGAGATAGTGTGCAGATACTCCCTGTCAGATACTATTTACGCCAATTTCATATTGTTAAAAAATTATGCATTTTCAAAAAATATGACAAATTCATATAGTTGGTCAAAGGGACGAATGGCATGAAAGAAGTTCTTATTATTGATTGTGGACCCAGTCTTTCGGATGTATCAAAGCATCATGGTGTTGCGCCGGAGTGGATTATGGAATCCCTGAAAAATAAAGAATGCAATTTTACCTGGGTGAAACCTTATGATGGAGATAAAATTCAGTCCAATAATGCTGATGCATGGATAATTACGGGATCACCCCGCTCTGTTTATGATGCTGAGGATTGGATGGTGGACATAGAAGAGGAAATGAAAAATATACAGTCTTCTCAATTACCGGTTTTAGGTATTTGCTTTGGGCATCAACTCATTGCTAAATGTTTTGGGGGTGATGTTGAATTAAACCCGAAAGGTTGGGAATTAGGTGCCTACCCCGTACAATTTACCGCAGCTGGGAAAAAGTCTCAATTATTTTCAGGTTTTGAAGATAATGCTATCGTATACGAATCCCATCAGGATAGTGTTACCATCTTGCCCAAAAATGCAATTGAGTTAGCCAGAAACAATAAGGGTAATCAAGCCTTTATAATCCATGATAATTTTTATGGGGTACAATTTCATCCTGAATTTTCATGGGAAGTAATAAAAATGTATGTTTCCGTAAGAAGTTCAACGGGGGTTAAGGTTGATGACCACTCTGTTCCCGAATCAACTCAGGGTGAGTTGGTTTTATTTAATTTTATTGATTTAATTTAATATTTAGAAAGGAGATTTTATGCAAATTCCATTATATAGTATCAAGGATTTATTCGTATCCAAAGGTGGAGAAGATAAATTGATGATTAAGCAGTTTGATATCCATAGAGGCGCCTGCTATGTTTTTGACGGTCCCATGGGAAGTGGAAAAACTACTTTTATGGATGTATTATACAATCGTCGAAAAACACCACGGGGAGAAGTNAAGTTTGAAGAGAGAGATATTCATAAATATTCTAATCNNGAATATCAGGATCAAATTGCNATTGTGCCGCAGGAGTTTAAGCCCCCATGGGGGACTGTGCGAAACTACATGACCAAAACCATAGGGAAATTCAGCCATAATCGTAATCCTAAAAAGCGCATGGATGAGATAAGCCGGAAAATGAATCTCACATCTATTTTAAATAGAAAAATGAAATCATTGACACCTGGGGAACTACGATGGGTGATATTAGCCACAATGATTGGTGCAGACAGCAAGGTATTATTTATTGATGAAATTGAATTGCATTTAGGTAAAAAAGATCAACAGACATTGCTTTCAATCCTCCATCGAAAAATTAATTATGATGGGGTTACTTTAATTACATCTACCCAGAATAAAGAGATTTTATCCCGAATTGCCTCTGTAACTATTACTTTAGAAAATGGAAGAATTACCAGCGTACGGTCTTCGGGTAAGAAGAATGAAAGATACCGTAATAACAGAGGTAAAAAGAGATAATATAAAGTATACCTTTAAGTATATTGTACTTTTCGTACAGCCAGTTTCCAGTTAGATAAAAGCTCTGTTCGCTTGTCATCTGACATTGTGGGAATAAATATTTGATCGGTTTTCCGCACTGATTTCAATTCAGCAGGATTCTTCCAAAAGCCCGCACCCAGGCCTGCTAACATACCAGCTCCCAGGGCTGTACTTTCAATATTCTCTGGTCTGTCAATATTGATCTGAAGTATGTCTGCTTGAAATTGCATAAGGAAATTATTAGCTACGGCGCCTCCATCCACCTGCAGAACAGAAATGTTACCGTCTAGATCTTTTGAGATGAAATCCAGTAAATCATGCACCTGAAAAGCAATTCCTTCCAAAGCGGCTCTCACAATATGGTTCCGATTTACACCACGTGAAATACCGGTTATAATTCCTCTGGCATTCATATCCCAATAGGGAGCCCCCAGACCTGTGAAGGCAGGTACGATAATGACACCGTTGCTATCCTCAACTGCCAATGCCATTTTTTCCGACTCTGATGCATGAGACAATATTTGTAATTCGTCTCTCAGCCATTGGATCACAGCTCCTCCAATAAACACAGATCCTTCTAAAGCATAAATGGGTTTCCCTTCCGCATTACAGGCCATAGTTGTGAGAAGTCCAGAAGTAGAATTAACTCTTTTATCACCTGTATTGATTAGCAGGAAACATCCTGTTCCATAGGTACATTTACTAGTGCCTGTTTCAAAACAGCCCTGCCCATATAATGCTGCCTGCTGATCTCCGGCAACCCCTGTAATAGGAATAGCTTCTCCAAANAATTGTTTATCTGTTTTGCCNAATTCACCACTTGAATTTTTTACATCAGGGAGCAGGGTGGAAGGAATGGTTAGAATTTGTAATAATTCTTCATCCCATTTTTTTGTTTCAATATTAAAGATCATTGTTCGGGAAGCATTTGTAAAATCAGTGGCGTGAATATATCCTCCGGTTAATTTCCATAAGAGCCAACTGTCAATTGTACCAAATGCTAATTTCCCTGATTCCGATTTACCCCTGGCGCCATCAACATGATCCAGAAGCCATTGTATTTTTGTCCCTGAAAAATAGCTGTCTATAGCCAATCCAGTTTTTCCCTTAAATAATTTTTCATAACCTGCATTTTTTAAATTAGTGCAGATTTCCTGGGTACGGCGGCATTGCCACACGATGGCCTTATGAATGGGTTTTCCTGTTTTCCTATCCCAAATTAAGGTGGTCTCCCGTTGATTGGTAATTCCAATTGCTGCACAATTACTTGGTGGGTAATCCTTAAATGCGGATTGAATGAGATTATGGGTAACTGTCCATATTTCTTCAGCGTCATGCTCTACCCATCCTGACCGGGGATAGTATTGTCTGAATTCGCTATAATATTTCTTTAAAATCGATGCTTGTTTATTTAGTATTACAACGGTTATACCAGTGGTACCGGCATCGATAGAAAGTATAAATGGTTCCAATTAATATCCCTTTTAAATTAAATAAAAACCCGCATCTAATTTACGATTCATGTTAACAGAAAATCCCTATTAATCCGTAAATTATACAGGTCGCACAAAACTTGAAAATCCGAATACATTTAAATTATATGAAATCGCATAGAATATTTAAAACTGTACAAGCTATCTTTTATTTTATTTTAGGTATTAACTCAGTAGTTCTCTTTGGAGCTGATCTCAGTGCCAGAACTATTTTGGATTCTATGACAATGATCATGCAGCCCAATAGTTCACAGGGGAAAATGGAACAGGAGATTATTACATCCAGTAATATAAAGCGAGTGTTTACCTTTAACTATTTTTCAGAAGAAAAAGGTAAAAATGTTCTTATTCGATATATAGAACCCCGAAAAGTAAGACACAATGCATTTCTGATAAAAAATAGTGGGGAAGATATATGGGTTTATTTTCCCCGTACCAGAAGGGTACGGAAGTTAGCCAGCCATGCCAAAAAACAAAAAGCTCAGGGGAGTGATTTTTCCTACGAGGATTTTTCCGGAAGTGAAGAATGGAAAACGGACTATCAAGTGAAGCAGAGGCCATCGGGTGAACGCAAAAATTATATGCTTACCTTAACTCCGAAAATCGGCGCCGAAACCTCTTATGATTCTCTGAAGATTTATGTAAATAAANTCAATTACTATCCAGATCGAATGCTGTATTATCAGGATGGTGTCCATCTTAAAACGCTCAATTTTCAAGATGTGAAGGAAATTCAAGGGATTCCTACAGCTATGAGTATGTTTATGGAAAACCACGTAGAAGAATCTCAAACCACCATGAGAATACTTGAAATGAAATATGATGTGATATTTGATGATGGATTCTTCACTGAGCGAAATTTAAAAAAATGATTTATTTAATTATTGTTCTATTCCCTGTAATTGCTTTTACCCAAGTCGATATTTTTGGATATTATGAAACAGAATATGATCATATTCAATTAGCTAATAAATCATATAATTTCAGCTATAATAAACTCAGGTTAGATTTGGAGTCAAGACCTGGCGAAAATGTAAAAATTGGCGCAAACATCAACTTTCGCTTATTCAACGGAAAAACAGAATTTAATATTTTTGATTTTCTTCCCATGGATTCAGGGGAGATAAATGGAGAGACAATTTCATCACTCTCTGAACCATTGCTGGATGAAATGTATTTAGATAATATCTACCTGCGAACCTCATTGCAACTTTTTGATTTTACAATTGGAAAGCAGCCAATTTCACTGGGGACTGGATATGCTTGGAATCCCCTGGATATTTTTAATCAAAAGGATCTCATCGACCCCACCTATGAGCAGGCTGGAATTAATGCCCTGCGAATGGAAATTCCTATTATGAATTGGGGCACTCTGGATATTATCATTGAACCGGATTCAACCTGGGATATGAGCAGTAAATTGATTCAGCTGAAATCAAGCCTGAGTAGTTTTGATTTTAGTTTGAATGGGGGGAATCAATATCATTTAATTCCAAGCGGGGAATCTAGTTACGCTTACGATGACGTATTTTTTGGAGGAGGTTCATTTGTAGGAGAGTTTTGGGAATTTGGTTTATGGGGAGAAACTCTTTGGTCATTAGATGCAGATAATAATTTTGGGGAAGTTGTTTTTGGAATGGACCATACTTTTAATAATGGGTTTTACCTAATGGCAGAATATTTTCATAATTCTCTGGGAGCAGAGAAAAATAAGGTGACATTTGATCATTATTTATATAATTTTAGTGGAGAAACTCATAGTCTCATGCAGAATTATTTTTTTGCAATGGGAATGTACAATTTAACAGATTACATTTCCGGCAGCCTGTTTATATATGGGAATCTGGATGATCAAAGTTTTATTCTGGCTCCCCAGCTAAATTGGGATGCCTTTGAAGATGTAACTTTAGGAGCATTGGTGAGTCAATCATTTGGTGAAAATGATTCTGAATTCGGCATTCAGGATTTAGCTCTGCGTTTCAGGCTACGGACCTATTTTTAATGCTCAATCAGAAAATCCATTATGCGTAAAAAATTCTTACAATTAATAGCCCATTGTTCCGTCACACATACCTGGTGGATGACAGCGGGGATTTTGGTATTAACCATCTTTTTTGCATATCGAGCCAGCACCCTTCAAATGCGAACGGGTTTTGACAGTCTTCTACCAGGAGAAAATCCCCGTATAGCCGAATTTAATCGCATTTTAGATGAGTTCCAAAATGAGTCCAATATATTGCTGCTGGCAGAGGGGAACGAAGATAGTCTCAAGGCCTATGCCCAAGCCGTGAAACCTTTATTGGAAGATTTTGATGAATGGGTTGCCAGTGTGCATATTCAAATTCCAGAAGATTTCTATCGTCGTAATGCATTAAAACTGCTTCCCCCAGATCAATTGGATAATTTTGGCAGCATGTTTTATGATCCCAATTTAATACCATTTTTACATAACCTGAATAATTCATTTGAGGGGGTATACCAACGAAACGATGAGGTTTTACAATCTCGAAGAGATGAACTGAATGCTGTCCGTTTTCTGGATGGTTTGGAAATGTTTGTAGATATACAATCTGAAGTGATGAATGGGGAGTCTGGTGAAGGTGTTGGTCAGAAAGCTGTAGATGCCATTACCTTTGGAGAGACCTATATGCTATCTCCAAATAAGGATATGATTTTAATTTTTATTGAACCCACATTCAATATGATGATTGAACCAGCTGAACTTCAAATAAGTGTTGATGGAATTGAAAAAATAATAAAAGAAACCAGTACTCAATATGGAGTGACGGCGGGGCTAACGGGTTCAATCGTATTGGGAAGGGATGAGTATAAGGCCTTTACTTCTGATACATGGACTGTTTCAATTTTGGCATTAATTGGCATTTTCATTTTATTTGTTATTTCCTTTCGAATGTGGGTGAGCCCGCTATTGGCAATACTCACGGTCATAATGGGTGTTACCTGGGCCATGGGATTTTCAAGTTTTTTGGTAGAATATTTAAGTATGATGACTGCTATGATGAGTGTCATTCTTATCGGCTTGGGTATTGATTTCAGTGTACACATAATTTCAGGATACACAGAAAAGCGAAATCAGGGGCTGGATGTTCGAATATCAATGCAGGAAACACTTTTACGCTTTGGTCCTGGAATTATTACCGGGGGTATTACAACTAGTTTGGCATTTCTTACTTTGTTGATCTCCGAAACTGTGGGAATGCGGGAAATGGGAATAATTGCAGGTGTGGGAATCATTTTCACTATGCTGGCTACTATCATTATTTTACCAACAATGTTGGTTATCCGAGAGCGATTACTTAAAAACTTTAATACATCCCTTCCTCCCAAAGATGTGTCCTATCCATTCTTAGGTAGGATTGCCGTGTTTACGGCAAAATATCGTTGGAATATGGGAATTCTGTTCCTGCTGATTACAGGCTTTCTTTTTAATCGTGCTGTTAATATGTCCGTTGATTATAATTATTTAAATATGGAACCCGTAGGATTGGAAAGTATTAAGCTTCAGGAAAAACTTATTGAAGCATTTGATCTGTCCTCTGATTTTGTTATGTTTACAACAGATAATCTTGATGATGCCAGAAAGCTTACCAGGCAGGCTCGGGAAATGGAAACTACTGGCTGGGTAGAAAGTATTTCTGACTATCTCCCTGATCCAGACGGCCTGGAGGAACAGTATCGATTTCTAAAAGACCTACGGAGGAATTTGCAAAGTATAGAAATTAGAAAACAAATGTCATCTCATGATGTGAAAATGTATCGAAAAGAGCTGGAACGATTGGAAGCAAATATTATTGAATTACAAGATTTGGCATTTTTAGGAGGGCAGGATAAAGTTTATGATAAAGCAATTAAATTGGTTGGGGAAGCTGGTGACAGCCTGGCGCGTGGTAATATCACCCTGTTTATAAATGCACTTGATATGGGGTTAACTAAAATAGAGCTCACCTATTTTCAACAACAATTTTCTACAGCTTTTAAATCCACAATTATTGAGATGGCAAATACGGAACCTCTCACATTAGATAATCTGCCAGGTGAAATAAAAAACCGCTTCACAGGGAAAAGTGGAAATATATTTATTATAAATGTTTATCCGGAAAAAAATATTTGGGAAGATTCACGCTTTCTGTACCGTTTTACCGATGAAGCAACTGAGTTGAGTGAAAAAGCAACGGGGCTTCCACCAATTTTTGTAGAACTAATGGATATTATGAGTAAGGATGGCAAGAAAGCTACCTATTTGGCAATCATAGCCGTATTTTTGGTATTGCTTATTGATTTTCGCAGTTTGAAATATGCATTGGTGGGAATGGTACCCCTCATTTTCGGCGCCATTTGGATGATGGGGATTATGGAAATTTCAGGTTTAAAGTTTACAATGATGAATATCCTTGCTGTACCCCTCATTATTGGCATCGGTATCGATGATGGAGTTCATATTCTCCATCGTTGGAAAATTGAGAAGAACTTAGATATTGTATATCGGTCAACCGGAAAAGCAATACTGCTCACATCACTTACAACCATGTTGGGTTTTGGTTCTCTCTGGTTTGCGACATATAGAGGGTTGGGGAGTATGGGAATTGCCTTATTTATTGGTGTAGGCACCTGTTTTTTAGCAACTCTATTTATCATACCTGCTATTTTAGGATTGCAAAATAAACAATAATACCACTTGATATTTAGAATTCACTTTAAGACACTCATTTTTTTGATCACCCTTATTAACCTTATGCATTGATATATGAAATTTAGAGAAATAAAACAGCATCACATCCCCGCTATAATATCCATTGCAGCCTTGTTTATTATGGATAGTATGGCCTTTTATTGTGCCTATTTAATATCAGAAAGCACCGGCAGTGAATTTGTAGGAATTAAATATCCTGTTCGAGTATTCATCTTAATCATATTTCTCATATATATTGCCAAGCGGTATAATCCCTCCCCAACAATTTCTCGGGCTCATGAGTCAAAAACCATAATTCAACTTATTTATTTAGTTGGTATTGGGTACATTTTTTATAGAATCTTCTCAAAAACAATCAGTATAGATAAAGCTCAATATGATTTGGTTTTTCTACATTCATTTATTTTTTTAGATATTTTATTTAGATTAGTCGTTCGAAGTATCCAACGATATTTTTTAACAAAAGGATATGGAGGACGCGGAACAATTATCGTTGGCTCAGGTGAAGATGCATTCAACTTGGCAGATGAAATGAATCGAAATCTTTCTCTTGGCTTTGCCTTAAATGGCTATTTTAATGAATCTGAAAGTGTCCATATGAGTCGCTATTGCCACTATCTTGGAACGCCAGAAGAAATAAAAGCATATCTGGATCACCATAAAATACATGAGATGATTATTGTATTGGATACCCATGAACACGAAAAACTATTACAAATTATTGGCAAGTTTAGCTTGTATGATATTTGTATAAAAATAATTCCGGACATGTATGAAGCCATCAGCGGGCAGGTCCGTATTGACACGATTCGAGGATTGCCGCTTTTAAATATCAATCCTGATATTATAACAGAGTATCAGCTATTTCTAAAACGTGCTGGAGATATATTTCTTGCAACTGTAGTATTAATTTTAATTTTTCCAATTAACCTGCTGCTTGCACTTTTAATTAAATTAACTTCCCCAGGCAGAGTTTTATATAAACAGATCCGCTTGGGTTTAAATGGGAAAAACTTTACTTTGATTAAATTCCGTACAATGTATGAAAATTCTGAAAAAACTTCAGGTCCAATTTGGGCTGGAAAGAATGATCCCCGGATTACATCTCTTGGGAAAATCATCCGAAAATATCATTTGGATGAAATCCCTCAATTATTCAATGTTTTACAGGGAGATATGAGTATTATCGGCCCCAGGCCTGAGAGACCCAAAATTATTGAAGATTTAATGCGGGATATCCCCTATTATTCCCATCGCTTAAAGGTGAAGCCCGGTATTACCGGATGGGCTCAAATTATGGGTGTCTATGATAGCAGTGTAGCAGATGTGCATATTAAGCTGAAACATGATTTCTATTACATAGAAAATATGTCCATATTATTGGATTTAAAAATTATATTTATGACATTATGGGTTATGTTAAGAGGGGGTGGGCACTAATGTTTCATTCCCAATGTTAACATTTTTATTGCAGTGTGGGGGAATGCATCTTTGGAAGCATTTAGGATTCTGACTAAATTTATCATCTGGATACTCACTAAATTTCAGGATTAGAAATGTTATCGCTAAAATATATTAGGGAAAATACGGGTTATGTACAAGATTCATTAACCCAGAAACAGTCGCGGGTAAATATATCCAATTTGTTAGAATTTGATATTCAGCGCAGAAATTGTTTAAAAGAGGTAGAAGTATTGAGAGCTGAAAAGAATCAGGTATCCAGCTCAATTGCTGAATTAAAAAAGGGCGGGGGAAATGCCCAGGAAGATATATTGGCTATGCGCACAGTCTCAAACAAAATTAAGGCAGTGGAGACAGAGCTTCGAAAAGTTGAGGAAAGCATTGCCAATGATATATATTATGTCCCCAATATTGTTCATTCTTCGGTTCCAGTGGGAAAGGATGAGACAGGCAATGTGGTTATTAAAAAATGGGGTGATGTCCCGGATTTTTCCTTTGAACTAAAGGATCATTTAAGACTGGGTGAAGAT
>JGI26061J44794_1001064_pt1 | contig 11418 bp, 10 predicted proteins | sample MarorgKNORR_S2LV_5_FD_44794 | JGI IMG/M metagenome (IMG submission 44794) | reverse complement strand
TCCATAGGAAATCAATAGTTTGTATGAATATTCTTTTTTCAAGCTCTATGTTTGCATCATCTGTGAGCAGTTTGTTTCTTTTGTTTCTAGATTCATTAAATTTTTCTTTAATAATATTTTCAAACTCTTCTTTTTTTAACTTTGTAATATTCGCCAATTCTTCATCTTTAAATGATCGGCCCAATATAGGTTTTATTTTGGCTTTAAAAGCATTAAGTTGATTTTCTCTTTCATAAATTACTTTTTCATTTGAGAGGTTTTTGTACAAATCTTCTAAAAAGGAATTTATTATTTCGTCAACTTTATTTGATTTGAGGATTTCTTTTCTTTGTTCAAAAATTACTTGCCTTTGATCATTCATTACATCATCAAACTTTAATAAAGTTTTTCTTATGTCAAAATTACGAGACTCAACCCTTTGTTGTGCTCTTTCTAAAGCTTTGTTTATCCACGGATGGTCAATCGATTCCCCTTCCTTTAATCCAAATTTTTGCATTATTCCGTCTATAGATTCAGAACCAAATATTCTCATCAAATCATCCTCTAAACTTATATAAAATATAGATTTGCCTGGATCACCCTGTCTTCCTGATCGTCCTCTCAATTGGTTATCAATTCTTCTGCTTTCATGTCTTTCGGTTCCAATTACAAATAGACCCCCTTTTTTTATAACTTCATTTTTTTCCTGTAAAATTAAGTCTTTTTGGTTGCTTAATTCTTCTTTGGTTAAAAGACTTTGGTTTCCTCCCAACTGAATGTCAGTTCCTCTACCTGCCATATTGGTTGCTATTGTTATTGCTCCCAACTTACCTGCTTCAGCAATTATTTTAGCCTCTTTTTCATGTTGCTTTGCGTTTAATATATTATGATTTATTTTTTTTGTTTTAAGTAAAAGTGAAATTTTTTCAGATTTTTCTATGCTAGTTGTTCCAACTAAAACGGGTTGATTTGTTTTGTAACAATTTTCTATTTTTTCAATTATAGCTTTATATTTTTCTTTTTCTGTTCTAAAAATTTGATCATTTAAATCAGTTCTTATCATCAACTCATTTGTAGGTATTGAAACTGTTTTTAGTTTATAAATGTCATAAAACTCTTCTGCCTCAGTAAGTGCAGTTCCCGTCATTCCGGACAGCTTTTCATAAAGCCTAAAATAATTTTGATAGGTGATAGAAGCTAGAGTTTGATTTTCGCTTTGAATTTCGACATTTTCTTTTGCTTCTATAGCCTGATGTAGTCCATCAGAAAATCTTCTACCTTCAAGCGCTCTTCCTGTAAATTCATCAATAATTTGCACTTTGTTATCTCTAACAATGTAGTCAGTGTCTTTTGAAAATAACAAATTCGCTTTTAAAGCTTGGTTAATGTGATGAACTAAATTAATATTTTGCGGATCAAAAAAATTATTGTTTTTAAGAATTCCATATGTTTGTGATAGTTTTTCTATTTTGTCTATACCTTTTTCAGAAAGCATCACATTTTTGTCTTTTTCATCTAGTTCATAGTCAGATTTTTCAAGTTGTGTAATAAAATTATTGCTTACGAAATATTGGTCCGATTTATCTTCGGTTGCTCCAGAAATTACAAGGGGAGTTCTTGCTTCATCTATAAGAATACTATCTACTTCATCGACAATACAAAAAAAATGATTTCTTTGAACCATTTGGTCAATGTTGTACTTCATATTGTCTCTTAAATAGTCAAAACCAAATTCGTTATTGGTTCCATAAGTTACATCACAGCTATAATTTTTTTTTCTAATCTCATCCCCCATTTCATTTGTAATACATCCAACAGATAAACCTAAAAAATTGTATACTTGACCCATCCATACTGAATCTCTTTTTGCTAAATAATCATTTACCGTTACAACGTGAACTCCTTTGTCCGTTAGTGCATTTAAATAAACGGGTAGTGTAGATACCAAAGTTTTTCCTTCTCCTGTTTTCATTTCCGCAATTTTACCTTGGTGAAGAATAATGCCACCCATTAGCTGTACATCATAATGGCGTTCACCCAAGGTTCTTCTGGCAGCTTCTCTTACGCANGCAAAAGCTTCTGGAATCAAATCTTCTANAGCTGTNCCTTTTTGAATTTTTGATTTAAATTCAGCCGTCTTGGCTGGAAAACTTTCACTANGCATTTCTTTGATTTTTGGTTCGTAGGCATTAATTTTTTCGATNGTTAACCTTAAACGATCCAGTTCTCTTTGGCTTGAATTTTTAATAAATTTGCCGATAATCTTGCTAATGTTTAGCATAAATATTTATTTTTTTTGCAAAGCAATATAAAATATAATAGATCAATTAGGACTTATATAATCACTAATAACAAATTTTAAATACTAATGACTTTAAACTTGAAAAATTTTCTCAATCCTAAAATTAAGATGTCAAAAATGGGTGAATTTCAAGATTTACAGCACATTGAAGGACTGAAAATATCTGCCATATCAGCAGATCTTTATGGCGACGGTAGAGATGACCTTTCGCTATTTTATTTTCAGGAAGGAGCCAATTTTGCCGCACTATACACAACATCAAAGATTACTTCGGCTAGTATAAATTGGAATTTAAAAATCAAAAGACATTTTGTAAAAGCACTTTTTGTGAATACAAAAAATGCAAATACTTTTACAGGCATAAAGGGCGCTCAAGGATTAAAAGAAATTGCTTATTCTTTGTCAAAAGCTCTTACACTAAAATTATCCCAATCTCCCGAAGGGGCAAGTGAGGTTGTAAAAATAACAGATTTATTATTTGCATCAACGGGAGTAATTGGCGAAGATTTTCCTTATTTAAAAATAAAAAACAGAATCCCTGAATTAGTAAAAAAATTAAGGACTGAACAGAACAAGTTTATTTGGTTTAAGGCTGCGACCGCGATAATGACAACCGACACAAAACCAAAGCTTGCTTACGAAGAATGTAAGATAGGTAATAAATTAGTTAAAATTTCAGGCATTGCAAAAGGTTCAGGTATGATTGCTCCCAATATGGCTACTATGTTGTCATTTATATTTACTGACGCAAATATACCTTCTGTATTTTTAAAAGCTATTCTAAGGAAAGTTGCTACAACAACATTTAATTCTATAACTGTAGATGGAGACACTTCAACAAACGATATGGTTGCTATTTTTGCTACCGGTAAAGCAAAAAATTCAAAAATATACAATGTTTTAGATCCTAAACTACAAGATTTTGAAAAAGCTTTACATAGATTAGCGTTAAATCTTTCCAAGCAAATTGTTGTAGATGGAGAAGGAGCAAAAAAATTTATTACAATAAAAGTAATTGGAGCAAGATCAACGACTATGGCAAAAAATATTGGCTTTTCAATTGCCAACTCTCCTTTATTTAAAACTGCAATTGCAGGAGAGGATCCAAACTGGGGTAGGATTGTTATGGCAATTGGAAAATCAGGAGAGAATATTATTCCAAACAAAATNCAAATAAAAATTGGAGATTATTTAGTTNCTGAGCAAAATAAAACTGCCAAAGATTATAAAGAAAGTGATATAAAAGAGTATATGAANTGGGATNCAATTAATATTGAAGTCAATTTAAATATTGGAAATGCATTTCACACAGTTTATACGTGTGATTTTACAAACGAATATATAGATATAAATGCCGATTATAGAAATTAAGACTTGTGTTTTTCTTAACTAAAAATTAAATAATATAATTATTGATGATAAAATACAATTTGATATGTGAATGCGGAAAAACGTTTGAAAGTTGGTTTTCAAGTTCAGATGCGCACGATGTGCAGCAGAGAAAAAAACTTATTAATTGTATTTATTGTGATTCTACCTCAGTTAGAAAATCAGTTATGGCTCCGAATTTATTTAGCAAAACAAATAAAACTTCTAAAAATACTAATATAGAAAAAAAAATAAAAAAACAACTTTTAGAGTTAAGAAGATATATTGAAAAAAATTGCAAGAATGTTGGTTACAATTTTCCTCGCGAAGCCAGAAGTATCCATTATGATAAGAAAGCTTCGAAAGGTATATATGGCATGGCTACACCAGAAGAAACCCTTGAGTTACTGGAGGAGGGTATTGATGTTGCTACTATACCTTGGCAGAATAAGTCAGAAAACTAATTCTTTGAAAAAGTTGAAATATAGTTTACTGATGCGTCAGTGCTCTTGAGCCATTTTTTTGAAAATAAGTTAAATTTCATTCCAACTATTTCATCCATTGTAAAGTTATTTCTGATTGCAATAATTTCTAACTCTTGTGGTGTTAAAAATTTCTCCCAATCGTGAGTACCAATTGGTAGCCATCTCAAAATATACTCAGCACCCAGGATTGCATACAAGTATGATTTTAAATTTTTGTTTATTGTAGCGACGAACATAATTCCATTTTTTTCGATTAACGTTGAGCAATTTTGAATAAACAAATCTACATTTGAAACATGCTCAACAACTTCCATGTTCAGAATTACATTAAATTTATTTTTAAATTTTAAATTTTCTGGTGAACATTTGATGTAGTTGATATTTAAATTCATTTCTTTGGCGTGGAATTTTGCAACTTTAATATTGTTTTTTGATGCGTCTATTCCAGTTACTGTTGCTCCCAATCTTTTTAAGGGTTCACATAACAGTCCTCCACCACAACCGATATCTAAAATATTTATTTTTTTTAATGGTTCTTGAGCTTTTGGGTTTAGTCCAAAATAATCAACTAGTTTTTCTTTAATAAACTTAATTCTAGTAGGATTAAAAAGATGTAAAGGTTTAAACTTTCCATTTGGATTCCACCAATCGCTAGCTAATTTTGAAAACTTTTCTACTTCTATTTTATCTACTGTACTCAAAATGATAATCGTTTAGATTCTCTTGTGCATTTTTATAATAAAGAGTATTTATTACCAAATAATATATAAAGTAAATAAATTATTTTAGGTTATGAAAAGATTAGTCCTTAAGTTTGGCGGAACTTCTGTTGGAAGTATAGAAAAAATACAGAAAGTTGCCAATATTATAAAAAAGAGACATGAAGAAGGTAATGAGATTATCGTTATCGTTTCTGCAATGTTTGGAGTTACTAATGATTTGAAAAAAAAATCAAATTCAATTAGTAAAAATTTTGATAGCAAAGAGTTGGATGTATTGCTTTCTTCAGGCGAACAGATTTCAAGTTCACTTTTGTCAGGAGCTATTATAGATTTAGGAGTTAAAGCGAGATCATGGATGGGTTGGCAACTTCCAATTCTTACAGACGGTAATCATACATCCTCACAAATAATAAACATTAAAACGGAAGAAATCTTAAATTTTATTTCAGGCAGAGGTGTAGCAGTAATTGCTGGTTTTCAGGGAGTTTCGTCTAACAATAGAATTACTACTTTAGGCAGAGGAGGCTCTGATCTATCTGCGGTAGCAGTTGCAAAATTTTTTGAAACAGATTCTTGCGAAATTTATACTGACGTTGAGGGGGTACTCACAACAGATCCCTCAATACACGAAAAGGCAAAAAAAATTGATAAAATTTCATATGAAGAAATGTTGGAAATGTCTTCTTTGGGAGCAAAAGTTATGCAACCAATTTCTGTTCAAGCCTCCATGATTAATGATATTCCCGTTCATGTGAGGTCTGTTTTTTCAGAAAAAGCTGGAACAACAATAATATCCCAAAGTGAAATCGATTATAAAAATGTAGTTACGGGCATAGCCTATTCAAAAAATGATGCAAAAGTTACTCTTGTTGGAGTAGCAGATAAACCTGGTATTGCGGCTGCGATTTTTGAACCATTTGGAAAAAACAACATCAATATTGATATGGTAATACAAACTGCTGCTTCTAACGGCAAGAAAACAGATGTTACTTTTACTGTCAAAAGAGAGGATTTATTAAAACACTGAAGTTAATTGAAAAAAACAACCAGTATTTAAATTATCAAAAGATAATACATGATGACAAAGTTTCCAAAGTATCTATTATTGGTGCAGGGATGATTTCACATCCAGGGGTAGTTTATAAAATGTTTTCAGCTTTAGGACGTGAACAAATAAATATTTTGGCAATTTCAACTTCAGAGATAAAGATTTCTGTTTTAGTTCAAGAGGATATGACCCAAAAGGCAGTAAAAACTTTACATAAAAAATTTGAACTGGATTAATAAATAAATGAGCATAAGACCATTTCGAGATATTAAAAGACGAAAAACTAAAAAGATTAAAGTGGGTAACATCGAAGTAGGCGGTGATGCTCCGATATCAGTTCAGTCAATGACAAATACTTTAACAACTGATGTAGACGGCACAATTAAACAAATTAATGAACTAACCGAAGCAGGTGCTGATATAGTTAGGGTGTCTTGTCCGGATAAAGATTCGTCTTTATCTCTAAAAAAAATTTTAAAATATATTAATGTTCCAATTGTAGCTGATATTCATTTTCATTATAAGAGAGCAATAGAGGCTGCAATTTCTGGAGCACAATGTTTAAGAATTAATCCTGGCAATATAGGTTCTAAAGAAAGAGTTCGGGAAATTCTTAAGGCTGCAAAAGATAACGATTGTTCAATACGGATTGGAGTCAACTCTGGATCCCTAGGAAGAGAATTGCTTGAGAAATACAAGGAACCATGTCCCGAAGCATTGGTTGAAAGCGCTATAAATAATATAAAACTTCTAGAAGACGAAGATTTTTTTAATTTTAAAATAAGTGTAAAATCATCTGACGTTTTTTTAGCAACCAAAGCTTATAGATCTTTGTCATCAATTTGTGATTATCCTTTGCATTTAGGCATTACTGAAGCCGGAAGCTTGACACCCGGAAGCATTAAATCATCCATTGGAATGGGAATTTTACTTATGGAAGGTATAGGAGATACCATAAGAGTTTCTTTATCGGAAAATCCTGTTGAAGAAGTTAAAATTGGTTATGAAATTTTAAAATCCTTAAATTTAAGACATAGAGGAATAAACATTATATCTTGTCCTTCGTGTGCTCGACAAGCATTTCCGGTTATTGATACAGTTAAAATTTTAGAGAAGAAACTTTCACATATCAAAGAACCAATTACTATATCGATAATAGGGTGTGTTGTTAATGGCCCAGGAGAAGCTGCCCAAACTCAACTAGGATTGACTGGTGGAGGACAAAGCAATCACATGATGTATCTTTCTGGTTTGCCCCATCATAAAGTGGCTAGCGACAAAATAATCGAAGAAGTTGTTAGTTTAGTGGAAAAAAAGTCTAAAGAACTTAGAAGCAATTAAACTACCAAAAATGATCCCTTTAGAGAAAGTTCAACAAATAGTTAGTACGTACGAAACTTTAGAAAAAGAACTTGCGTCAGGTGATATTAACAAAAAAGATTTTGCTAATAAATCTAAAGGATATTCTAGTATTCGCGAAGTCATTAATCAGGCTAGAAGCTATCTGAGTTTTAAAAAAGAAAAAGCAGAACTTGAAAAAATTATAGAAGATAAAAAAAGTGATAAAGATATTATTGAGCTAGCCAAAAATGAACTTATTCAATTATCAAAAAAAAGGGAAGAGAATGAAAAAATACTAAAAGTATATCTTCTTCCAAAAGACGAAGCGGATTCAAAAAATGCCATACTTGAAATAAGAGCCGGTACTGGCGGATTAGAAGCCACTTTGTTTGTTGCGGATCTTTATAAAATGTATGAAAGGGTTTGTTTAAATAAGAAATGGTCATTTGAAATTATAAATTTATCCAAAAGTGAAGCTGGCGGTTTTAAAGAAGTAATATTGTTAATAAAAGGTACTAACATTTACTCTTTTTTAAAATTTGAGTCGGGTGTACATAGAGTACAACGAGTACCTGAAACAGAAACGCAAGGTAGGGTTCACACATCAGCAGCTACTGTTGCAGTTCTTCCTGAGGCAGAAGAAATAGATGTAAAAATTAATGAAAAAGATTTAAGAATTGATGTTTTCAGATCAAGTGGGCCTGGTGGACAATCAGTTAATACGACGGATAGTGCTGTAAGAATTACTCACCTACCTACAGGAATTGTTGTAAGTCAGCAAGATGAGAAATCACAACATAAGAATCGCGCAAAGGCTATGAAAATTTTAAGATCACGAGTTTATGATGCTGAAAGAGAGAAAAAAGATAAAAAGCGATCAAAAGATAGAAAAAACCAAATAGGATCAGGAGATAGGTCAGAAAGAATTAGGACATATAATTTTCCACAAAGCAGAGTTACTGATCATAGAATAAATTTGACAATACATAAACTTCAAGAATTTTTAAATGGAGACGCTTTTGATGAATTCGGTCAACATTTAAGGATACAAGATCAAGAAATCAAATTAGCAAATTTAAAACAATAAAATGATTTTAGAAAACACAATTAAACAAGCGTCACAACTTTTAAAAAATAAAAATATTATTTCACACGAATTGGATGTTCAAGTAATTCTTTCAGATATCATGGGGGTTACAAGAGATTTTTTTATAGCGAACAGCCATATCAATGTCTCAATAAATACAATAAAAAAATTTAACCATGCAATTAAGAGAAGAATTAATCGAGAACCAGTTGCCTACATAATTGGGAAGAAAGAATTCTGGAGCCAAGATTTTGCAGTTAACCAGGCAACACTGGTTCCAAGACCAGAAACTGAGCTATTAATTTATAAAGTGGTAGATTTTTTTAAAAATAAGAGAATAAATGTTTTAGATATTGGAACTGGTTCAGGTTGTATATTGCTTTCAATATTAAAGGAGTTAGATTTTTCAAGAGGAGTTGGTATAGATATTTCAACAAAGGCTATTAAAACAGCTCAAATCAATTCAAAGAATCTTAATTTGTTCAATCAGTCAAAGTTTAAAGTTTTTGATATAAGTAAATTTAATGTAGGAAAATATGATTTGATTGTTTCGAATCCACCGTATATTCCATCAAAGGATATAAAAAATTTAAGTAAAGATATAATAAATTATGAGCCTTTGGTTGCTTTAAACGGAGGGCTAGATGGTCTTGACCTAATAAGAAAAGTAATTTACAAGTCAAATAGTCTTTTAAAAAGAAATGGATTACTTGCAATTGAAATTGGATTTAATCAATATTTAAAAGTTTCTAGTTTATTGAAGCAGTACGGATTTAGAGAAATGAGTAGGCAATGCGATTATAATCATAATGTGCGTTGCATAATAAGCACAAAAGTGTAATTATTTTAAATTGTAATGATAAATATTTTGACAAATTAAAATATTAATGAGTATTATCACAGANATCCTTAAATAGAATTAGGGTATTTCAATAATATATATGTATCAAAATAGACCCAGAAGATTTAGACGTCATTCTAATGGTAGCAACCATCAACTACGTGACAATGGTGGCACACAAGCACGACTAAGATCTAATTCATTTTCAAACAGTCAAACAAGAAATCATTTTAGGACACCACAAAGTGCGGAAAAATTATTCGAAAAGTACAATACTCTAGCAAAAGAAGCCTTAACTTCAGGAGACAAAACTTTATCTGAAAATTACTTTCAACATGCAGATCATTTCGTGAGAATTATTGAAAATAAAAATATAAATCAAAAACAAAATANAGNTCAAGTTGATGATAAACATTCAGCTGAAAATAGTGNCGTTAATCAAGATAAGACCATCGAAGAAAAAGAAGAAAAAAAAGAATAGAACTCTTTAATAAATTATTTTTTTTCAGCAANCATCTCAGCAATTAATACATCAGTTTTAATCCTATGAACTTCAAATAGTTTTCGTTCATTATCTTTTAATACTTTTCCTGACGGNAGCTTTAACTTTTGAGAATTAACTTTTTTTCCATTTACTNNTACTTCGTAATGTAGATGTGGGCCTGTAGANATTCCAGTTGATCCTACATATCCAATAATTTCACCTTGTCTAACTTTTTTACCTTTTTTCATACCCCTTGCAAAACTTTTCATATGCGCATAAATAGTTTCGTAAGTTGAATTATGTTTTATTTTAATACAATTACCACCTCCTCCACACCATTTAGCCAAAACAATAGTTCCACTCCCAGAAGCCATGATTGGAGTTTCTGATGGTGCGGCAAAGTCAGTACCTGTATGCTTTTTGTTGAATCCAAGTATTGGATGTTTTCTCATACCGAAACTTGATGATAAACGAGCTCCATTTATTGGAGTTTTCATTAAAGCCTTCTCAACACTTTTTCCATTTATATCAAAGTAGCTATAATTTTTATCATCTCCAAATTTGTAAAGTGTAATTTCTCGGCCATTAACGGACATGTGTGCATAATGAATAGATCCACTTTTTACAAACTCGCCGTTTTCATCAAAATATTTATCGTATATAATTTTAAAGTAATCGTTTTCTCTAATGTCTCTCTGAAAATCAATCTCAAAACCGAAAATTCTTGCGAATTCAATAATTGCATCAGGATTAATCTTAGCTTCTATGGCTGATGAATAAAGATTATTTTTAATTACATTTTCAGAGAGAATTCTTTTCTCATAAAGCTTAGTAATAATTTTTCTCGACGCAATTTTACCTTGTTCATCTTTGGTTATCTCTATTGTTGTACTTTTAGTAATTGGTATAGCAAATTTTGCTATAGAATAGTTTTTTTCAGATAAATTTTCTTCAATAATTAAATCAATTTTGTTACTCATTAACAATTGATTGGGATTACTATATTTTTTGTATTGATTGATAACAGCTTGAATTTCGTTGTTATGTACTTTAAATTTTTTAAGAATTTTTTGAATACTATCTCCACTTTTTATTTCATAATTTATATTGATGAATGGAGACTTGATTAGTGTTAGCAAAAATTCTTTAATTGAAGTTAAATCTTCATACTGAAAAGAAGCATTTATTTCTTTATTTTTGATTTTTTCATCATTTTTGAAAACAACTGTAAGTAGAAGTGAAAAAGCTATGATAAAAGTAAATAGGATAAAATATTTTGTTTTTTCTCTATTTTGTTTTAAGATTTGGTACATGATTGGATTTATTTTAGCCTTGGTTGTAATTTTTATATTCAATCAAATTTATATATCAAATTTTTATAAATTTGCTTCGAAAATGCTTAGTTTTTCTATTATTTAAGGTTATATTCGCCTTGATTTATTCATTAATTAGCTTATAAGCGACGGTCCAACCCCCCAAAAAGGTTAATTTACTTAGCTAAATTGTGGAGTTGTTAATTAAAATGTTAATGACTAAACCAATGAGTGTGATGTTGTCATAAAGCGTTTTTAGCTCTTTTAAATTGTAAAAAAAAGAAGAAGAGAAGTGTGGACGGTTAGGTTACCAAAATTTGTCGTACACACTTCAAGAAAATATAAATAATTTTTTTTATTTATATGAAGCTAGTGTGCGCCGTTATTAAACTTGAGAGTTTGATCATGGCTCAGAACGTACGCTGGCGGCACGCCTAACACATGCAAG
>JGI26061J44794_1001057_pt1 | contig 11471 bp, 9 predicted proteins | sample MarorgKNORR_S2LV_5_FD_44794 | JGI IMG/M metagenome (IMG submission 44794) | reverse complement strand
ACCATTTCTAATGCGTACGATAACAGCAATACCATAATCCTCTTCTTTCGCTAAGGCAAAAACATCCCGATCTTCAAAGTCCGCAGATACTTTTCTCTGTCGATCTTTAAATCTCCCAATGGCATGAAGTTGATCCCGGTACATCCCTGCATCTTCAAAACGCATTTCTTTTGATGCCTTCTCCATTTGATCTTGGATATACGTTTCCGTCTCATTTGTCCGTCCATGCAAAAATTGAATCACCTGATGAATCATTTCATTATAATCGTTTTCGGACTCCATTCCCTCGCAGGGACCCTTACATTTTTTAATATGATAATCCAGGCAAAGGCTCACCTTATTCGCGGCAATGGATTCATCGTTAATTAAATAATCACAACTCCGAACCGGAAATATTTTATGGACGGCTTTTAACGACCGTCGCAGGTGCATCACATCTGTATATGGACCAAAATATTTGGATCCATCTCGTATAATATTTCGAGTGATAAAAACCCGAGGATAGGGTTCTTTGGTAATGCGTATATAGGGGAAAGATTTATCATCCTTAAGACTCACATTATAATGGGGCTGATGTTTCTTAATCAAATTCGCTTCCGTCAAGAGCGCTTCCACTTCACTGCGAACCACGAGCCATTCCACATCAGTAATCCGTTTAATCATGGATATATTTTTGGCCGATTGATGTTTACTTTGTTGAAAATAAGATCGAACCCGATTCCTTAATTGTTTGGCTTTTCCAATATAAATGATCTCTCCGGATTCGTCTTTGAAAAAGTAAACACCGGGCTTGGTGGGGATTTGTTTAATTTTATTTTTCATCATTTTAGAGATTCTTTGACTCTGAATCTTGATGGAATTTATCCATGCTCTCATTATAAACTAAATTATCGTTTCAACTTCTCTCCATTAGATTTAGAATATATATTTATTGAATGTGAAAATAATACCCACGTGTAATATATTCGCGCCCTTATTTGAGGATTATTCGATTCGATTCATTAACGGATCAACACATTTTTATACCCATAAATTCGGAGTTTTTAGTGATCTCAACTGCAAATATTTCAATCCAATTTGGCGAAAAACCATTATTTGAAAATATATCCATCACATTTGGCAAAGGAAACCGATATGGACTTATCGGAGCAAATGGTTCCGGTAAATCAACATTGATGAAGATTCTCTCCGGTGAGCAAGATGCAACAACCGGCAATGTGACTATCGATAAAAATGATCGGGTTGGGAAATTGAACCAAGATCAATTTGCTTATGAAGAAATGACGGTTATTGATTGTGTTATAATGGGCCATGGCAAATTATGGGAAATTAAACAGGAACGAGAACGTATCTATGCCCTTCCGGAGATGAGTGAAGAAGATGGGATGAGAGTGGGTGATTTAGAAATGGAATTCGCCGAAATGGATGGATANACCGCCGAATCCCGCGCTGGGGATTTACTATTAGGTGTNGGAATTCCCTTAGAACAACATGAAGGCCTTATGAGTGCTATCGCACCCGGCTGGAAGTTGCGTGTNCTACTTGCCCAGGCACTATTTGCTGATCCAGATATTTTGCTTTTAGATGAGCCNACCAATAACNTAGATATCAATACTATTCGCTGGTTAGAGACTATTTTAACACGAAGAAACAGCACCATGATTATTATTTCTCATGATCGCCATTTTCTCAATAGTGTTTGTACCCATATGGCGGATTTGGACTATGGTGATCTTCGCATTTACCCCGGGAATTATGACGACTTTATGACCGCATCTACCATGGCACGTGAGAGATTGGTCCAAGACAATGCAAAGAAAAAAGCGCAAATCGCTGAACTCCAATCATTTGTTAAACGATTTTCTGCCAACGCCTCTAAAGCAAAACAAGCCACATCCCGTGCAAATCAAATTACCAAAATCAAATTAGATGATATTAAAAATTCCAGTCGCGTCTATCCTTTCATTCGATTTAACCAAGAAAAAAAACTATTCAATACCGCATTAGAGGTAAAAGACTTTACCAAAGGATACGATAACATATCCCTTTTCAAACAATTTAACTTATTAATTGAGACAGGCGAACGTGTGGCTATTATCGGACCGAATGGAATTGGGAAAACTACATTATTGGAATGTCTGGTCAATAGCCTTACGCCCGATAGTGGCGATATAAAGTGGTCAGACAATGCTAAAATTGGTTACTTCGCCCAAAACCATAGTTCAGACTTCGATTCCAATATGTCTCTGATTGACTGGATGAGTCAATGGAAAAACGATGAAGATGACATGCAGGTCATTCGAGGAACCTTAGGACGATTGTTATTTTCTCAAAATGATATTAATAAACCGGTGAATGTGATTTCCGGTGGTGAACAAAGGCGTATGTTATTTGGAAAGCTAATTCTTCAAAGGCCTAATGTAATCATCATGGATGAGCCCACAAATCACTTGGATATGGAATCCATAGAATCTCTGAATGCTGCATTAGATAGTTATCCTGGTACACTCATTTTTGTGAGCCACGATCGAGAGTTTGTCTCCACATTGGCCACGCGGATTATCGAGATTATGCCGGATAAAGTTTTGGAATATAATAGCAATTACAATAGCTACCTTCATAGTCGTGGTGTGGAATAATATATAGATTAACAATCATCAGTCCTTCTTCATTTTTTAAGAAGTAAACACCCGGGTGGATCGGCACAAAAAAATAATATATAAAACGGAATTTTTCTTAAAGAGTAATTGTTTTTTACTTATTTTCCATTGATGAATCATTCAGTAAAAACCGCAAGTATAACACTCTTCTTTATTTCCACCCTGTTTTCAGGCAATATTGAAAAAGACCTCCAGACCCAATTCATTTTGGCCGCGCCCGGTGACACCATTATCATTCCGGAAGGAATTCACCAAATCCGTGGCACACTCTCTATCGAAGGAAAAGAAAACCTTGTGATTCGTGGCATGGGTATGAATCGGTCTATTCTATCCTTTTCTGATCAGGATATAGGCGCCCAGGGCATCAGCATTACCAACTGCAAAAATATTATCCTGGAAAAATTCACCGTACAAAATTCCAAAGGGGATGCCATTAAAGCCCAATATGTGGATGGTATCGTATTTCGTGCCGTCAAAACAGAATGGACCGGTGGCCCAAAAAAAACCAATGGCGCGTACGGAATCTATCCTGTTCAATGCACAAATGTGCTTATCGAATTTTCAGTGGCTATTGGCGCCTCCGATGCAGGGATTTATGTGGGACAATCAAATGATATTATTGTCCGGCATTCTACAGCATATCATAACGTGGCTGGCATTGAAATTGAAAATTCATTCGATGCGATGGTTTATGCTAATTATACTTATGAAAATACGGGAGGCATTCTCGTTTTTGACTTACCCGATTTGGTCCAGAAAAAAGGCGGGAATGTTCACGTTTATCACAATATTGTGCAAAACAATAATTTAGACAACTTTGCTCCGCCAGGAAATATTGTGGGTAAAGTACTACCAGGTACCGGTATTATGATTCTTGCCGCTAACAATGTTCACATCTATGAGAATACCATTCAAAATAACAAAAGTATTGGTACCGGTATTGTGAGCTATTTTATCACTGAAGAGACCATCAATGACAGTCTTTATAACCCCTACACTGCTGATATTCATGTCTATAATAATGTATATGAACGTGAAGTTGGATTTCCCACCCTGGATTATGAGATTGGCCAACTCATGGCGATTAAATATGGCCGTAATACACCGGATATTATTTATGACGGCATGCAAGATCCAGACGTGGCAGAAGGATTGTGTATTCAAAATAACTTAAATGCGGAATTTACTAATCTGGATATTGAACATAATTTTGAAAAATGGTATTCCCCATTCATATCTAATTTTTCTGAAGATATGTCAAACCACAATTGCGGCGTTCCCCACCTTTCTACATTAAAATAATGAATACGATTTTGGGGAAATCTTCCATAGGATTCATTCTCCTTTTATCCATTACGCTAGGGGAGAATCCCCTCAAATACGCCAAACCAAAATTATCTGATTATGGATTTTTTATCGGCAATATGGCTGATCATATTCCCCGTGATGGTGTTCTGCCCTATGATGTTTCCGCTCAGCTATTTTCTGATTATGCCCTGAAATCCAGATTTATCGTTTTACCAAATGATGAACAATTGTCCTATAAACTAGATGGATCGTTTGACTTCCCTCGTGAATCAATTTTAATAAAAACATTTTACTATCCGGAGGATTTTCGAAAGCCAAAAGACAATATTCGGCTTATGGAAACACGCCTTTTGATTCATACTCCTGAGGGTTGGATGGGCTTTCCTTATGTGTGGAACGAAGAACAAACAGAAGCTATCTTGGAGATTGCCGGCGAAAGAATGGATGCTTCCTTCATTGATCAAAATGGTGGGAAAACCAAATTTGAATATNTAGTCCCCAATTTCAACCAGTGCAAAGGATGTCATGTGAACCAAAACCGCATGATACCCATTGGACATAAAGTGCGCTTACTGAATCATGAGTTTGATTATAATGATGGCAAAATGAACCAATTAAAAAAATGGTCTATGCTGGATATGATACATGGATTGCCCAAATTATCAACCCTGCCTCATACTCCTGATTATGATGATCCAACTGATGGCTCCGAGAATGAACGGGCCCGGGCGTGGATAGACATCAATTGCGCCCATTGTCACCGGTTAGGTTCCCCGGGAGAAACTTCCGGATTATTTTTGAATATTGAAGAAACAGATCCGACCAAATTGGGTATAATGAAACCGCCTGTGGCCGCCGGCCGTGGTGCAGGGGACCGGTTACATACCATTGTCCCCGGCGAACCAGAGAAATCAATTATGATTTATCGAATGGAATCCACTGATCCGGGAATAATGATGCCGGAATTGGGACGGAAATTAGTCCATAAAGAAGGAGTTGAGTTGGTGCGCAAATGGATAAAAGAAATGAAATAAGCCGCTTTTGAGTAAAGGCTTATCAATCTAATTCATCCACCTTTTCATAATCGGATGAAATTTTGAAATCAGCCATATTAAAAGGTACTTCTCGAATTGATTTTAATTCCCACACCATTTTAAATCCATTATCGTCATCCGTCATCTCCATCGTATATTTTACCATGCGCCCGGGCACGGACTCAAATTCCTGTTCTGCCTGTTTTAACATTCTTTCAGAAAAACTGCGGGGATTATTCTGTTTTTGTCCACCATATGATGCCACCAAATCCGCTTCAACTTCAGACACAAACTGTAATAATGTCGTATCTGTAGTGAACCATTCTTCAACTAGAATTATTCCGTTCTTACCTTTGATCTTTGTGGTCACTTTACGCGCGTCAAAACCGGGCATCCTTTCCAATAATTTAGAAATAGTGCGATCGAATTCGGCTTTTTCCTCTTCTTCATCCGAATTGTCATTTCCCCGCCCTCCTCCAGAGCCGCCCCCCATATTCATTCTACCTGTCGTGGCTTTCAACGTCGGGATCCCATCATTTACACGGATGGTATCAAATGTCTCCATGGCATATTCTTCATCTTTGGCGTTATAAACGATCCGGGATTCGCTTTTGCCATTCAGAATGCTCCCCAGCGATTTATTACCGCCCATAGCTAAGCGGATTAAAAACCGGTCCACTTCAATGGATGCTTCCTGGCGAAACAGCCCATCCGCGGCATATTTGGAAGTCGTGGTGGTCACTTCCCCTACATAAGGCGCATCTATGAACATGACCTCTTTGACCACGACTTGGGTCTGGGCCGATAATGATATCACCAAAGTAATATAAAAAAAATATCGAAAATTCATTCGCGGTTTACCATGGTAATTGATTCAAATCCACATTTCCCCCGGATAGTATCAAACCAACTCTCTTATTCGAAAGCATATCCTTATTTTTTAATAATGCACCGAGGGTTATTGCACTGGATGGCTCAACGATGATCTTCATCCGCTCCCAAATCATTTTCATTGCTTCAATGATTTCTTCTCGGTGACCCTGATGATGCCGTCCACATGTTTTTGAATGATGGGAAATGTGATAGTGCCAATCTGGGCCCGCAGTCCGTCACAAATCGTATCAATGGTCACGTTAGCCACAATCTTCCCTTTCACTAGGGATCGGTAGGCATCGTCCGCTTCAGAGGGCTCTGCACCAAAAACAAGTATATCAGAATTTATTCCCTTAGCCGAGAGCAATGTACCTCCCAATAAACCGCCACCACTGACGGGACAAACAATCATATCCAGATTGGGCTCGTCTTCCATTAACTCCTTGGCACATGTTCCCTGCCCGGCCACAATGCGCTCATCATTGTACGGATGAACAACAATGGCACCGGNTTGTTCAACAAGGTCTGCCAATACACTTTCTCGAGAAGATTGTTCCGGTTCACACCACACCACTTCGCCCCCATTTCGCTCAACATTGTTAACTTTAATCTTCGGTGTATTGTTGGGCATTACCACTTTGGTTTTTCCCCCTCTTCTTGTCACGGCCATAGACAATGCTGCACCATGNTTCCCGGAGGATGTGGTTGCCACACCTTTCTCTATTTCTGCTTGAGAAAGCTGTTCCACCGTATTGGTGGCACCGCGGATTTTAAATGCGCCTACTTTTTGGAAATTTTCACATTTAAAATAGAGACTGGCTCCACTCAATTCATTCAAGCTTTTGTTGGTTAAAATGGGTGTCCGATGAATAAAAGAACGGATGCGATCATGGGCTAATTCAATTTCTTTCAGCGTAACCATGGTTGAATATAAATTTGGGTTGAATAAAAAACATATTCTTTAAGGAATAAAATGAATAAGCATTCAAACCAGCATATGACCACCGATGAATTTCGGACACAAGGCAAAAAAGTTATCGACTGGATTGCCGATTATTATGATCAAATTGAACAATATCCTGTCCTTTCTCAGGTAAAGCCGGGAGAAATTCGTTCAAATCTTCCCCAATCTGCTCCCATAAAAGGGCGAGATTACGGAGATATTTTATCTGATATGGATAAAATGATGCCCGGTATTACCCATTGGCAATCACCCAATTTTCATGCATTCTTCCCTTGTGCCACCAGTGGTCCCGCCATTCTTGGGGATCTTATTTCTACGGGTTTGGGCATTAATGGCATGAATTGGGTCACCAGCCCTGCTTGCACCGAAGTAGAAACCCATGTATTAGATTGGCTTGTGGATATGATGGACTTACCGAATAAATTTAAATCCACTTCTACCGGCGGAGGCGTTTTGCAGGATACGGCATCCAGCTCCAGCCTCGTGGCATTAATTGCGGCGCGAGAAAAGACATCCAATGGACAAACAAATAAAAACGGTGGTAATCAGCGATTAACAGCCTACAGTTCTTCTCAGGCACACTCATCCATAGAAAAGGCCGTAAAAATAGCAGGAATGGGTAAAGACAGCCTTCGTCTGATAAAGGTGGATGACTCTTTTGCCATGAATCCAAAACACTTGAGAGAATCAATTGAAACAGATATTTCCAATGGGCTCACCCCCGCATTTGTATGTGCAACCGTTGGCACCACATCCAGCACCGCATTGGATCCCATTGAAGATATCGGAAAAATTTGTCAAGAATTCAACATTTGGCTCCACGTAGATGCAGCCTTAGCCGGACCAGCCGCTTTATGTCCCGAATTTCGTTTTATCCACGACGGATTGGAATATGCAGACAGTTACATATTTAATCCCCACAAATGGATGCTCACCAATTTTGACTGCAGTGTTTTTTATGTAGCCAATAGAAAAGTATTAATTGATTCTTTATCCATTTTACCGGAGTACTTGAAGAACAAAGATACTGATTCTGAGACGGTAATTGACTATCGTGATTGGGGAATTCCACTCGGTCGACGGTTTCGTGCACTNAAATTGTGGCATGTAATTAATTATTATGGTGTGGAAGGATTGCAGANATTTATTCGAGGACATGTGGAAAATACGCAAAAATTGAAATCATGGATCGAAGCAGATGACCGGTTTGAGATTGTGGCTCCGGTTCCCCTAAACCTCATTTGTTTTCGTCATAAAAACGGGAATAATCTTAACGAAAGATTAATCAACACGCTCAATAGAAGCGGAAAAATGTATCTCACACATACCCGATTGAATGATCAATTTATTATTCGCTTTTCTGTGGGGCAAACCACCACCACGTTAAATCATTTAAAGAAAAGTTGGGATTATATATTAGATACTGTAAATGAGATGGAAAAAGGTTAAGACTTTTCGGCCAGTTCTACCAAGACACCACCCGTACTTTTCGGGTGAATAAAGACCACTTTATACCCTTCTGCACCGATGGTTGGTTCATTCGATAATACTTGAACATTAAACTCTTTAAGTTCTTTTATTGCTGTAGTTATATTATCTACTTCAAAACATACATGATGTATTCCCGCGCCCCGATTTTCCAAGAATTTACCGATAGGTGAATCCTCACCCATGGCTTCTAAAAGTTCAACTTTGCCACGCCCTGTATCATATATATCAGTCATCACCCCTTGCTTCTTCCACAACTTCCGTTCCCGATGGGGCAAATTAAGTATGTGTTTCCAGAACGGTGCATCCTTATCAATGCTATTCACCGCAATTCCAATATGTTCTATGCCCAGTATTTTCATATTACTTTAAATGATTCTGATCGGAATTTAATGAAACGCCCAAGCCATTCCCTTGGGGTAAAACCAATTTTCCATTTTCAACTAAAACGCCCTTATACGGATCGTTATTAATAAGGAGGTTTCCATCCAAATCGGCATAATCTACTAAAGGTGACAAATGGGCTCCAGCCGTAATACCAACAGATGATTCAATCATACATCCAAGCATAATACTCATATCCCTTTCCCGTGCCATTGTAACCATCTTCTGTGCTTCGAATAGATTCCCACACTTCATCAGTTTAATATTGATCCCATCAAAAATACCGTGTATTCCGGGTATATCGCTGGAATTCAGACTATTTTCATCCGCAACCAGGGGAAGTGGCGATTCTTTCCTTAAGGCAGCCGTATCCTTTAAATTTGTAGATTTAAACGGCTGCTCAACAAACTCCACATTTCTCTCCGATAGCCAACGGCACATCTTTATCCCCGTTTCCAGGTCCCAACCTTCATTCGCATCTACACGGATTAATGTATCTGTTTCCGCCCGGATTGCATTCATAATAGCCTTATCCTCTTTCTCACCCATCCCCAATTTTATTTTTAGAATATGATAAGGCGATGCTTCAGCAACTTTCTCAGGGATGAGATCCATATCTCCTATTGAAATGGTAAAGGATGTTTTGGGTGTTTTGTCTGGATTCGCACCAAAATATTGATAAAGCGTGATTCCCTCTTTCTGACACCACCAATCCAAAATCGCCATAGACAAAGCCACTTCTAAAGACTTAATCCCTTTAGATTGTGGCAGAACAACATTTGAAAATTCAACTGGGTCATTCATGGTGTCCGGCAAAGAAATACCCTCTTCAAGTATCTTTGTTATTCCTTCTATAAATTCATTATACCGAGCAGAAGGCGCTGCTTCTCCACGACCCACAATCCCCTCTCCTTCGAGATACACATAAACAATGTCATAATAATCGTGAGAGCTTCTGGAAATTCCAAATGGATGGGTACAATTAATTCTAAATGTGGTAAAAGATAATTTCATCATTTAATTTGGTGCGCCAGCACTGCCCTCCCAATCGGGATCTGCCACGCCAATCCACTCTCCTGTTTTATTATTCTTAATTATTGCATGAACACGACCGAATTTTCCTTTTTGTTTTTGGATGGTTACAGCATGCCCCATTTCGGTATAATATATACTATCAGCGCTTGTCCATCCATCCACACCCGTCCATTCCAAATCAATACCCTCTTTTTGTGGATAGACTCTCGGGAGTACCATGGCCTTTTCCAAAGAATGATCCTGGTCAATAACCCGACTAATAACCGCTACAATTGCAGATGGAATTCTGGCACCACCCGCCGCCCCCAATGCTAAAATGGGTGAACCATCTTTTGATACAATTATGGGTGAAATATGGGATGCAGCTCTTTGACCGGGTTTTACTTCCCCCAAATATCCCCCCAATGTTTGAGCATAGACAAATCCCAATCCCGGTGTAACAACTTTCGATCCCATGATCGTACCTACCGTTTGGGTAAGGGAAACAACCATTCCATTTTTATCCACCACCGTTAAGTGTGTTGTATGCCCCATGGGTGCCGTAAAAGATTCAGGTAAATCATCCCAATCTACAAATGCTTGTTCATTATGTATTTCAGCCGCTCGCTTTTCTGCCCATTTTTTAGATGTGAGTTTTTCGGCATCCAATAACGATTTTTGATTTTTTCGATCTAAATAAGCGGATTCAATGGCGTGATAAACCGCCTCTCCCCAATCCAAATTATTTGTTAAATCATCAGATAAGGACTCAAGTATATGTAAAGCCTCAATGGTTATGGCACCAAAGGAAGGCATCCAAAGTGCCGAAAGATTATACCCGCGATATGAGCCTGTTACAATGTGAGAAACTTCAGCCTCATATTCGGCCAACGCTTTCATACTAAGCACACCGCCATTAGCTTGATTATCTGCCACAATTTTTTCTGCAATCCATCCAGAATAAAAGACATCAGGACCATTATCTGCAATTGCTTGCAATACATTCGCCAAGTCTTTTTGTACAAACCATTGTCCTGGCACCATGGGAGAACCATCCGTTTGGAGAAAATGCTGCCGCGTCCCTTCGAATTCGTTTAATTGTTTATTCACCATGGATTGACGAATCGCTTCTCCAGCAATGAGCGCATGGCCTTTATCTGCAATCTCAATGGCTGGATTCATAACAAATTTCAGCGCTAATGAACCAAAATCTGCTTGTGCTTTTGTTAATCCTTTTACCACGCCCGGAATACCAATACTGGGATACCCATAGCGTTTTTTGGGTGCATTTTCATAATCGTAATCGTGGGGTGCTGCCGTGGTACCGTCAATCCCATGGTACCCTGTTTCTGGAGAATAAATTAATATTTGGTTTCGGCCACCAATACCATTCATGGATGGTTCAACAACGGATAGTGTAAATGCTGCAGCCACTGCCGCATCAACTGCATTCCCTCCCTTCGCCAAAATATCCACACCTGCTTTGGTTGCCAATGGATGCCCCGTAACGACCATACCATTTTTAGAATGGTGTACTTTTTGTGATGATTCAAAATAAACACCACCATTAGATGGACCCGATGAGGAACATCCAACAAAAATTAGTACTAATATGGTACAATATCGTTTCATCATATCAACTCCTTTTCGATTGCATCCATAAAATTCATGTCCCCAAATCTAATTAAATCTGTTGTGGCAATCCCATTTTCTTTTTCTGTTTTCTCAATCTCGGACGTCGCTTCT
>JGI26061J44794_1001053_pt1 | contig 11481 bp, 11 predicted proteins | sample MarorgKNORR_S2LV_5_FD_44794 | JGI IMG/M metagenome (IMG submission 44794) | reverse complement strand
GCGCCGATACGGTCGTGACCGTCTCGCCCGAGCTAGCGAAGCGGCTCGGCGGGGCGGAGGTGCTCTACAACTCCGAGCCACTGGCGGTCGTCGAGGCGCCCGTGAGGGAGGACTTGCGCGCGAAGCTGGGGCTCGGCGGAGTCGTCGCAGGCTACATCGGCGCGCTGCGGCGGCGGATTATCGAGCAGTTGCTCGACACCGCCGCGCAAGTCCCGGAGGTCACGCTACTGGTCGTCGGCGGCCCGCCGAAGGGGCGCACCGGCTACGCCGGGCTGCAGGAGCAGCTCGAGACGTATGCCGCCAAAGTGGGTGCGCGGGCGGTCTTCACCGGCCCACTGGCGTATGACTGCATGGGCGACTGCTACCGCGCCTGCGACCTGCTACTGGTCGGCCACTACGTCGCCGAGCCGTTGCGGCACGCCGCCGTCCCGAAAAAGCTGCTAGACGCGATGGCATACTCCATCCCGGCCATAGTCGGCCCCTACGAGGCGCGGCGCTCCATCGTTGAGCGCCACCGCTGCGGGCTGGTCGCCGACGAGTGGCTGGCGCCGCTGCGCAAGCTGGCGGGCGACAGCGAGCTACGGCGTGAAATGGGGCTGCGCGGGGCCGCCGCATGGCGCGAAAAATACAGCTGGGACCGCATGGAAGAGCGGCTACTGGCGCTCTACGCCGGACTGCTGGCGACGCCGGAGGTGCCGTGAATAACCCCGGGGCGGCTGGCGGCACAATGCGAATCCTGCTGACTGGCGTCGGCTGCCCCGGTGCACACGCGCTTATCACCAGCCTGAAACGGCAGTCGCCCGAATTGTGGATTGGCGGCACCGACGCTTCCCGCCAGACGATTGGCCACTGGCTCTGCGACGACTTCGCGCAGGTGCCATGGGCGCACGACGAGGGATACGTCGATGCCATTGTCGAGCTGGCGCAGCGCTGGGAAGTTGAGGTGGTGTTCCCGCAGACGTCGTGGGAGATGTTTGAGCTCTCGAAGGCGGTGGACCGCTTCGTGGGTGTGGCGACGCTGCTCGCGTCGCCACACGAATGGGTCGCCGCGTGCGAGGATAAGTTTGCAATGTACGAAGCGCTGAAGGGCAAGATGGAGCTGCCGCGCTACGAGCTGGTACATACGCTGGCGGAGCTCGAGGCGGCCGCTGCGCAACTGGGGTTCCCGGAACGCGATGTCGTCTTCAAGCCGCCGCGCGGCAAGGGCTCGCGCGGCGTTCGGGTTCTGACCGAACGAGGCAAACGCTACGAGTTACTCTTCGAGGGGCGGCCGTTCGCGCGCTACATCTCGCTGCAGGAGCTGCGCACGACTGTCGGTGAGCGCGAAATCCCGCCGCTGCTAGTGATGGAATACCTCGAGGGCGAAGANCATAAGATTGACCCGATTGCGCGCGGCGGCGAGGTGCTGCTCGGGACCGTGAAACGGCGGCTCAATTACGCTTCCGGTTTGGCGATGGGGTTCGAGATGATAGAGGCGCCAGAGCTGCTCGCGTACGGCGCCGAGGTGCTGCGCCACATCCCGCTCAACTGGTGTGTCGACATCTCCACCCGCGGCGGAGTGCTGATGGAAATCAACCCGCGCGTCTCGACCTTCATCTACGGCGAAGTATGGTGTCCACCCTGGCTGGCGCTACAGCTCGCGACCGGCCGTATCAGTGCTGATGAGGTGCGCGCGCGGCAGCCTGATGCGCCGGTCGGAATGCGCATGTTCCGCTACTACTGCCAGCAAGAATTCTGACCCCGTAACGGTAATAGCCACCCCTGAATCGCGGCGCGATGTTCATCATCAGCGGCTCCACCCACCAGCGACTCGGAGTCGCGCTGGCGCAGGAAACTGGCGCCGAATTCTGCGGCGTCATAAACAAGGCATACCCCGACGGGGAACGCTACGTCCGCATCCTGCGGCAGGTGAGNGGGCGCGACGTGGTGGTCATCCAGAACACCTTCCCCGACGAGAAAATCGTCGAGCTGCTGCTGCTGCTCGAGGCCATCCGCGAAGCGGGCGCCGCGTCGGTGACGACGGTCATTCCCTACATGGGCTACGCACGGCAGGAACGCATCTTCCAAGAGGGCGAGGCCATCGCCGCCCGCGCCGTGGCGCGCCCAATTGGGATGCGCAGCGACCGAGTCCTGACCGTCTCGATCCACACTCCGGANGTGCTCGATTTTTTCGGCTGCCCTGCCGAGGACATCGATGGGTTGCGCGAGGTTGTACGCTACCTGAAAGGCTTCACACCGGGGCTAGTAGTCGCACCCGATGCAGGAGCACGCGAGCGGTGTGCCATCGCCGCCAAGGAGTTGAATGCACCACTGCACGTCATGACCAAAAAGCGGCTGGACGACCGCACAGTCGAAACCGATTCAGGTAGGGTTTCGATAAAGGGGCAGACCGTCGTAATCCTCGACGATATCATCTCCACCGGCGGGACGATTGCATCGGCGGCGCTGCTCCTCAAGGACTGGGGTGCCAGCCAGGTGCTCGCGGCGTGCACCCACGGGCTGTTCATCGAGGACGCCGCCAACCGGCTGCGGGTCTGTGACGACATCCTCAGCTCCGACACGCTCGAAGGTATCTACACCCGTTACTCGGTCGCGCCCGCTATCGCCGCCGCGCTCTGATGCTCTGGGTCGGCCCGCTCCTTGCGCGGGGCGGCTTCATCGAGGGGTGGTTTGACCCGGAAAGCGGCGAAGAAGGAAGGGGGACACCGCACGGCGACGCCTTGAAGGGCATAATCCTGCCGCCGTTCCGCAACTGCCATGCGCATCTCGGCGACACGNTGGCGCGCGACGAAGNGCCNGACGCACCGCTGGNGGAGCTGGTCGGCCCGGGCGGCTTCAAGCATCGCTGGCTCGAAGAGGCAGATGTACCGGCCTCGATTGCAGCCGGGCTGCGCGAGGCGGCCGCCAGCGGCACCGCGCTGCTGCTCGACTTCCGCGAGGGCGGCGAAGCCGGCCTCGCGCAGCTTACGCAGGGCGCCACGGACGCCAGCTGGAGCGTTGAAGAGGGAGTGCCGCAGGTAATCCCCTTCGGCCGCGCCGTCGGGGGGCGACCACTGCCGGGCCGCCATGCGGGACTGCCGGGGCTTGCGGACCTGCCGCCCGGCGCGGGACACCGCATGGCCATCGAGGCACGCACCGCGGGGGGGCTGGTGGCATTGCACTTCTCCGAAGGCGAGCGCGAGTCGGTCGAGCACATGCTCGAACTGGGGCCAGACATTCTGGTCCACCTCTGTCACGCTACCGCGGAAGACTTGCGCGCCGTGGCCGGAGCCGGCATCGGCGTCATCGTCTGCCCGCGCAGCAACGCGCGCTTCGAGTTGCGGCCGCCGCTGGAGGAGCTGCTGGAACTGGGGGTTGATGTTGGATTAGGGACTGACAACGGCATGCTCTGCACGCTCGACGTGCTGGCGGAACTGCGCTACTGCCATGAGGCGTTCCCAGGCGTCGCGCCGGAAACGCTGCTGCAGCTCGCCTGCCAGGGGTTGTATGAAACCCTTAAGAAGGCAGTAAAGTGCGACCGGAGCAGTCCCCTGCCGGCAGGGAAGATACTGGTTTCACAGCACAGGGCAGACCCGCTGGAGGCTGTATTCGACCCACGGGCGAAGGTACTGAAAATGAGGTTTGGATGCGAATAAAACAGGTAATGACGAGCCCAGTCATCTGCGCCGAAGTACCAGGTAACCGTACCGACGTGCTGCACCTGATGATCAGACATCACATCTCGGGCGTTCCAGTCGTCAGGGAGGGGACCATGAAATTAGCCGGGATTGTCTCCCGGAATGATATTTTCAACAACACCGGCGAGGAGCAGATCGCGATGATTATGACCTCAGATGTTGTGAGCGTGACACCAAATTCTACCATAATTTCTGCGGTGCGTAAATTTCTGGAGCTGGGTTTCAATCACCTCCCGGTTGTCGATCATGGTGAGGTAGTAGGCATCGTCACCCCCACCAACCTGCTCCCGCTGGTCGCAGCAAATGGGGAGACGACCGTCCATGATTGCATCTCTGGTAGCTGTGTCCCACTCCACAGGGCGACTCCCCTCGGCGCTGCGCTGCGCATCATGCGGCTCTCGGGCGCGCGCGCCATGCCAGTGCTTGGTAAACGCGGGCTGCTGTGCGGGATAGTCACCGACCGCGACCTGTTTGACGTGACCGACATCCGTGAAGGGGTCTCAGTTTCCGAAATGGGGGTCGCAGACGACGAAGACCCCTGGTCTTGGGATGGATTGCGCGACATCATGCGCATCTACCATTCCGAGAGGCGGTTGTTCCTGCCCGACGTCCCTGTGGAGAAAATTATGATTGAGGAGGTGGTGACTGCTTTCTACGGCAGTCCGGCCAGCAGCATTGCCCAGATTATGCTTGATGGAGACTATGGTCAGGTCCCGCTGGTTGACGCAGAAGGGAAACTGACTGGGATGATTTACTGCCAAGACCTCCTGAAGGTACTCCTGACGGCATGAATTTTAAGGAAGTAATGGCGCTCGCCAAAAGGCGAGGAATCTTCCAGCCTGCCTACGAACCATATGGTGGCGTTGCCGGACTGCTCGACTACGGTCCAATCGGTGTGCGGATACGCCGGAAAATCCTCGCGCTCTGGCACCGGCAGTTCGTAATCGAAACCGGCGCGCTCGAACTGGAAGGAGCCACTATCGGGCCGGAAGCGCTTTTCAAGGCGTCGGGGCACATTTCGGAATTTGATGACCTGTTAGTAGAATGTAATGAGTGCAAGAAACTGCACCGCGCCGACCACCTCATTGAAGGAGGCGACGCGCTCGAGAAGGAAGCACTCATCGCCAAAGTTGTAAGGGTAACATGTGATGGATGTGGTGGTGCACTGGGCACACCGCGCCCCTTCAACCTGATGTTCGCCACCTCAATTGGTGCCGGCCGGGGCTCGACAGGGTACTTGCGACCGGAAACCGCACAGGGCATCTTCCAGGCCTTTCCGTGGCTCTTGCGCCAGAACCGGGGCAAGCTGCCGCTCGTCGCAGCGCAAATCGGCCGCGCCTTCCGCAACGAAATCGCCCCGCGGCAGGGGCCGTTGCGGCTGCGCGAATTCACCCAGATGGAGGTGGAGCACTTCTTCCTGCCGGACGCGGAATCCAGTCTGCCGGACGGAGTAGGTAATGTGGTGGTTTCGCTGCTGCCGGCTAATGGAAAGGAGGTCGAGATTTCCATCAGTGAAGCGCATGCGAAAGGTGTAATCACTTCACCACTAATTGCCACTTGGCTGGCGCGCAGCTGCAAGTTCATCCTAGATTGTGGTGTGCCGCCCGAGAAACTGCGTTTCCGACAGCACAACCAGAATGAGATGGCACATTACTCATCTGATTGCTGGGATGGGGAGGTGGAGACTTCGGTCGGATGGATTGAGGTTGTCGGAATTGCGCATCGTGGTGACTATGACCTCAAGGCACATGCAGTAGCCAGCGGCCGAGAGATGCGCGTTCCCGCGGGCGGGGAATCACGGCAGGTCGAACGGTGGATTCCGAATAAAGGCGTGATCGGCAAGCAATTCAAGTCCGCTGCTGGCGAAGTCCTAGGACAATTAGGTAGTAGTGCTGTACCTGGAATTATTGTTGGAGTGGGTGGAAAGAAAATTGAGCTGGGTGAAGAATGTTTCACACTGGAAACGGTNACCGAACAAGANATGGTTTTCCCACAGGTTGTCGAGCCCTCATTCGGGCTGGACCGTTTACTCTATGTTGTGCTGGAAACGACATGGCGAACCGAAAACGGGAGGGGGTGGCTGGCACTGCCGAAGGTGGTGAGCCCCTATGATGCACTCGTGGCGCCACTAATGGCCAAGAACGGGATGGAGGAACGCGCAGAAGAGATTCATAGGGAGCTGTGCCAGAAAGGAATGGACGTTTACCTCGATTTGGCTGGCTCTATCGGCAGGCGCTACGCGCGCGCCGATGAAATCGGCGTGCCGCGTGCCGTAACCATCGATCATCGAACACTGGAAGACGGCACGGTAACTGTTCGGGAGCGAGATTTGACCGAACAGAAACGGACAAGCATCGGAGATATCCAATAGAGCGAGGTCAGGGGGAATCAGGCAGAGACCCCTTCGTTTCGCATGGAAATATTTTTTTTCTATGCGACGGTTTGTTTTAATTTAATTTAATTCAATATATATATATATATAAACTAAAAAATAAAAGTTCCAGACGAAACAAAGGGGTTTCTCTACCTCTGCTCGTCTGCCCTGTCCAATTACTATATGGCTATGTTCCTAACCATTTCTTTCATAGCGGCTTTCAGGTTCTCTTTGTTGTTAAACTCTGTGGTAGTGTGTTCTGTCCTCACGTCGCTTTTCCAGCTATCCCGCCCGGCTTTGGACGTACCTTCTTCCTTCCGCGTGATAGTGGCCCCGCCCCGCGCAGCCCCCACGGCCATAACCAGCTGCGGTAGCACCCGGGTCAATTCATCCACGATTGTGACGTGAGCGGTTCGCGCAGTTCGAGAGAGTGGGTTGAGGTCGATTGTGATGACCCTCTTCCCCATCTCTACCAGTGCTTGACAACGATCACCATCTTCCAGCGGCACCAACACAACATCTGCTCTGCCGATGCCAGTACGACAGCACTTACCCCGTTCGGAGGAGAGCCCCGGAATCTGGAAATCCGGCTCAGCACCGAGTGCAGTAACACCAGCTACATCCATCAAATCAACTAGACCCGCTACTCTTTCTGGTGTTCTGTGGAACAGGTTAACCTCTACTCTGGCTGGAATGGCTGCCGCCAGTTCGCCAATCACCTTCGCCGCGAGCGCCACCACATTGCCGTTGACTGAGATGACTGGCCGTTCGGCCTTGACCAACATTTCTGCTGCGGCTACAATCGCCTGCCGCGCAGACGCAGTGGTTCGCTCCCTGAGCAGGTAGTCGAACGCTTCGCCCCTGCCATGTGCAATCAAGCCGGCGCCAGCAACCAGGTCGCCGGCGGCGACCAGTTTTTCGCGCGCCAGCAGCGAGCGGTAGCGCGGATGGTCTGGGGGGATGTCAGTCACAGTACCCCATCTTGGGGGTAATATGTCATCTTTGGCCCCTCCACTACCCCAAATATATCCATCATCTCATATCTACAAGCAACTAGCTCACTATACAATCACTAGATTCCAGGCTAACACAACACCCACAATATTCCACCCCAACATCTCAAAAGCACCTGCACAATGGAGCAGCATGCCCAAGTCCGCGATTGGCCAGCTGGAACAGATTGCTGCCCAAATTCACAAACAGCTCAATCTGGGGATGGTCCCTGAGATGAACCTCCCTACACGCAGCAAGGCCAACATAATCTTCGACCAGCAGCAACAAGTCTGGAAGTACGGAAAATTGAGGACGACCCGCACGGCCAAGAAATTGGATGGGGCGTACATGCTGCTACGCACAACCTACCTCCTCGACTTCATCCGCGACATGGTTGGCCAGCAGAAATCGTCGACCCTCAGGGAACTCTATTACATCTCTGAAGGTTGGGACCTGGGCAAGTTCCACTCGCAGGATGAGTCCAACAAGCTGATTGAGGACCTTGAAATCATAACTAACTTCCAGCGCGAGGATTTTAAAATTCGTCCGGAAGAGGACGGTGCTAAGGTGCTGGGTGACCTTACTTTAACGGAGATAAATCGCAAGGGCAAGCCGATGCGTATCAATTGCCGCGACGACGTTGGCGACACCGGCTACGCGATTCCCTATAATGTCGAGCCAGAGAAGATTACTTTCAACAACTCAGGTAACGCACGCTGCATCATCGCCATCGAGACAGGAGGAATGTTCGACCGACTGGTCGAGAATGGGTTTGATGAGAGTCACGGCGCAATCCTAGTCCACATTAAGGGGCAGCCCGCCCGCTCGACACGCAGGTTCCTGCAGCGGCTCAGTGATGAGACTAGCCTTCCGCTACTAGTCTTCACCGACGCCGACCCATGGTCGTACCGGATTTACGGCTCGATCGCCTATGGTGCCATCAAGACCGCCCATATTTCGCACCTACTAGCGACTCCTTCAGCGCGCTACCTCGGGGTGACTCCATCCGACATCACGAACTACGAGCTTCCGCACGACGAGCTCACCGAGCGTGACCGGCAGGCGCTGAAGTCAATGCGCAGTGACCCTCGCTTCCTCAATGATTACTGGAGCTCGGAAATAGAGCTGCAACTGGAGATGGGGCTTAAGGCTGAGCAGCAAGCTCTCGCCAAGTACGGTCTTGACTTCGTGACCGACACTTACCTGCCGGAGAAACTAGCTGAAGCGGGTCTTTGAAAGTCCTAGTTACCGAGAATCCGGTACATACCAGTGCTGCATGTCGGGCAGGTGCCCTTCATCGCCTTGCGGCCGTTCTTCATGGTGACTTGAGCAGCGTTGGACATTGTTCGCTTGGACTTGCACTTGACACAGTAGGCTTCTGTCATGTGAGGGTACGCTCCGCAATGGTATAAATATTAATCCCCTCAACGATAAACTGGTTTCAGCCGTTGATGAGAGTGTTAATCCGGCCGGCTAGCGCGTAGTCTCGGTCGGTGATGCCCTTGACATCATGGCTCCAGCTGGCGACGCGCACCCTGTTCCAGCTATGGAGCAGGATGTCGGGATGGTGGTTCAGTTCCTCGGCAATTTCAGCGACTCGGTTGACGAATTCCAGCGCCGCNGNGAAGTCCTTNAATTCGAGGTCGCGCTCGAGTCAGCCGCGCTCGCCGTTCTTACTCCACCCATCTGATAGTCTCATACTACCTGAGACTGGGGGGGCTTTAGCGGCTGCGCCGTAGCGCCCAAATAAACCCCCTTGGTAGCGCAGCGTGGATAGGCGCCTTCTGCTTCTGGTCGCGGCGGTCGCCCTCACCGGGCTGTTGCCGGCCGGCCGGGAATTCTGGTACGACTATTTCCTGGTACCAGTCGTCGCTGACGCCGAGGGCGGCAGCGGCGCACGCTACAACATCTACAACACCGCAGTATACGGGCTGCTCTTCTATCTGGCGTTCATTGCTATCGAGGCGCAGCTGCGCCGGCTGGAGATCCGCGCCGACTCGCGTTTCCTGCTGGCGGCGACGCCGCTAATGCTGCTGGGGGGCGCCGCACGCACCCTCGAGGACGCCGGGCTGTTCGTGCCGCCGGTGCAGTATCTCTTTATCTCACCGGTGATTTACCTCGTGTTGGGTGGGTGGGCCTACGCGCTGCTCTGGCTCGGCGGCCGCTTCCGCGATGCGTCGGCTGCGCCGCTGCCGGCCGGGCTGGCGCTGCTCGCGGCCTCCATCGGGGGTTACGGCGCGTGGTGGCTCTTCGCTCCCGAGGGGTGGCTGCATCCGGCAATCTGGTCACTGGTCTCGCTGGCGGTCGCTGCTGGCGTAGCTGAGTATTACGGGTCGCGCCTCCTGCGCGACCCGGTAGCATTGTTCGGTCTTGGTAACGGCATGGCACTGCTGCTGGTGCTACTCCAGCTGGCGCAGCAGCCGGTGCCCAATAGCGGCGTATTGCTGGAAGTGCCACTAATCGCNTTGGGGNTGACGCTACTGGTCGCAGGTGGGGCGTGGCTCAAGGCGGAGCGCGGCGTGCCGCACCCCGGCTTCGTGCTCTGCGCGCTCTTCCTCGGCTGGCTGGCGCTCGCGGTGGATGGCGGCCATGCCTTCTGGCTCGCGCTGGCCGCCGCCGGCTGCCTCGTCGCTGCGTTGCGCTTCCCGTTGCGCAAGCTGCGCGCGTTGCAGGTGGTGCAGCGGCCGGAATACCTCGCGCTCTACTTCGCGCACTTCCTCGACGGGTCGGCGACCTGGCTCGGCATCGACCGATACGGCTACGTCGAGAAGCACGTGCTGCCGTCGGGCGCGATTGATTACTTCGGGACCGCGGCAGTGATGCTGCCGCTCAAGTTCGGTATCGTGAGCGCGGTTATCTGGGCGCTCGAGAGTGAGCGCGAGGAGCTGGATCAGCATATGCGCTACCTGTTGTTGCTATTCCTGATGACCCTAGGATTGGCCCCCGGGACGCGCGACATCCTGCGGCTGGCGCTCGGCACCTGATTTTGGNCACGGCTGAAAACCATATAAGTAAATCAACNACTTCTCACAGCCCAACTGAACGGGAAGTGAAAGTATGGGTATGGAACGACAGATATCGGTAATGCTGAAGAACAGCCCCGGCCAGATGGCCACGGTAGACGACGCGCTGGCGGAAACTGCCGCCAAGTTAGCTGCCGCCGGCATCAACATAGACNATATCTATGGCTCCGCCGCGGGGCGCAAGTTGGTACTGGTGGCGTGGGTTTCCAACCTCAAGGCGGCGCAGAAAGCGCTTGGCTGAAGGGAACCTTTAAAGGAGAGGCTTAGGTCGCGAAGTCATATGCGTGCACTAGTGGCGCTGACGAGCCTCCTGCTACTCCTCTCGCTGCTGTCGGTCGATGCGGCGCGAGCCGCCGAGCCGGACTACGGCAGCGGCCAGTTCCACGAACTGGACCTCTATTTCTACGGTGACCTTGACGGCGGCAGCGGCAGCTTCAACACCACTGCGCCGGCCAGCGACAGCGACAGCGACACCGAGAGTGACTGCCCGCAGGATGGGAACCGACTTAGCATAACTGGCAACCGCAACTGGGAGGATGTCGGCAGCTGGTTCAGCCCCACTTTCAACACCAACGCCACCGTACGCGGGGCGGTCCCCTTCGAAATCTGGGCCATGGCAACCTCCGGTTCGGTCAAGGACGTCCAGTTTCGCGTGACGCTGGTGGTACCGGGTGCAGGTTTCCAGCAGAGCGAGACCGAGACCCGTACCGTCAACGACAATGCCTCACACTTTTCTACCAGCTTCTCGCTCGATGCCGAATACCAGATTGACCGCGGCCAGACCGTCCGGGTTGATCTGGAATACTCAGGCGGCGACGACTGGTCGTTTGGCGGTTCGAACGACCAGATAGTGGTGCTGACCTCGAGCCAGAACCATTCGGCTGGCATCACGCTGGAGCTGGACCACTTCCGCGCTGAGTTCCCGCGCATCGAGGTGGACCACGCCCGCGAAGTGGTCGAGGTCGAAGCACGGCTGCTCTCGGCCTTCGGTAGCGACGACCTGCAACCAGGGGCGTGGGGACTCGAGGTGCGCGGCACCAGCTCAGGCACGCATGTTAGCGTCCCTGACGGAACGCTCGAGACCTCGGAGGGTGAGGCGTTGCGGGTGAAGTGGGAATGGTCCTACAACGAGGACGAGGCGCCGAGCGACACCTACTACCTGACGGTCAGCTGCGGCGATATCCAGGGTAACGAGTGGGAGAGCAGTGGCGATGAGCGGCTCTACTTGGTTGTCCACCAGAGCGTCATTGACAACTACGTCGGCTGGGAGGATGTCTCAGTCAACGGCGCGACCAATTCAACCACCGTAACCACTGGCAGGCAATTCGCGGTCGCCATCACCGTCCGCGCGGCGGGCGATTCAGCGATTGGCTACAACCCGGTGCCGGTCGTAGTTTACTACAGTCACAACAAC
>JGI26061J44794_1001051_pt1 | contig 11485 bp, 11 predicted proteins | sample MarorgKNORR_S2LV_5_FD_44794 | JGI IMG/M metagenome (IMG submission 44794) | reverse complement strand
AAGCGTTGTATATTTGCAATCCTATATCGCGGGATAGAGCAGTAGGTAGCTCGTTGGGCTCATAACCCAAAGGTCGCTGGTTCGAGTCCAGCTCCCGCTACAAAGCAAGACGCATAATCTTTTTCAGATGATGCGTTTTTAGTTTCACGTCTGTTATCCCTTTATATACATGAGATTAAAGAGAATACACTATTCACTTTTATTTAGTGATAGTAATAACTTTAAAGATTGCTTTTTCGATATATTAAATACTAATTTATGAGAGCTTAACAGCAGTTCCATAAGCCAAAATTTCGGAAGTAGCTTGCATAACCATCGATGTTGTAAACCTAACATTTACAATGGCATCAGCATTCATATTTTGGGCATCTTGTATCATACGTTGTGTTGCTTGACCACGAGATTGGTCCAATAGCTTTGTGTATTCTTCAATTTCACCACCAATAATATTTTTTAGTCCGGCAAAAAAGTCTCTCCCAATATGTCGCGCTCTTACGCTATTTCCTTTTGCGATACCTAATATTTCTGTAATGTCTTTGTTGGGAACTTTGTCAGTAGTAGAGATTATCATTTTTTATGTTTTTGATTGTTTTATAAATTATAAGTCTATAATTTACTAAAATTGTTAAGATTATGCTCAATTACAAACAGGATATATTTTTTAAATATAAATTATCTGCTATCTTCGTCACTTTCTGAATATAATAAAATGGATTTTATAGGAAAAACGATTTGGATTACAGGAGCTTCTTCAGGAATCGGAAAAGCTGTAGCTATAGAATTATCGGTCAATAGCACACATTTAATTCTTTCTGGCAGAAAAGAAGAAGCTTTAAATAAAGTTGCCACAATTTGTCAGGAAAATGGGAGTTCTGTAAAAGTAGTACCTTTCGATTTAAGCGACGAAAAATCGATAGAACAAGCTGCTAAATCCGTGTTGGATGCTGAAACAAAAGTTGATTGTTTATTTCACTTTGGAGGTATTAGTCAACGATCGTTTGTAAGTGAAACACCGTTATTTGTAGATAGAAAGATATTTGAAGTTAATTTTTTTGGAACCATTGCGCTAACTAAAGCTGTTTTACCGAGTATGATTAAAAATGGCGGAGGGCAAATAGCTGTAACAAGTAGTATTGTAGGTAAATTTGGTTTTCCATATCGTTCGTCATATTCTGCTTCAAAACATGCATTACATGGTTTTTTTGAAAGCTTAAGAGCAGAAAACATAAAAAATAATATTCGTGTTTCGATAATTATTCCAGGACGTATTAAGACCAATATTTCTGTTAATGCAATTGATAAAGAAGGAAATAATCATTCAAAAATGGATGAAGGTCAAGATTATGGAAAATCGGTTGATGCGACCGCAAAAGTTATTTGCAAAAAATTACAACGTGAGAAAAAAGAAATTTTAGTAGGAGGAAAGGAGCTAGTAATGGTTTATATTCGGAGGTTTTTGCCAAGTTTGTACTATTACTTGGCTTCGAGAGTAAAACCTTTTTAAATTTGAAATAAAAATAATAATGTCAACAAGAATTAACGGAATTCAACAATTAGGAATTGGTGTAGAAAATGTAGAAGAAGCCTGGAAATGGTATCGAAAGCATTTTTCTATGGATATTTTAATGTTCGAGGAAGAAGCTGTAGCCGAACTCATGCTGGCACATACAGATGGTAAACCAAGATCGAGATATGCAGTTTTGGCACTTAACATGAGAGGTGGTGGAGGTTTCGAAATTTGGCAACATACAGGTAAAAAACCTGAAACTATTAATTTTGAAATTCAACTAGGTGATTTAGGAATTAATATTGGAAAAATTAAAAGCGATAATGTTGAAGCTACTTATTTAAAGTATAAAGAATCGGGTTTAAATTTATTAAGTACAATTCAAAAAGACCCTTCAAATAATGAACATTTTTATTTGAAAGATATCTACGGAAACATCTGGGAGGTAAACTACAATGATAACGTTTTTATGAAAGAAAAGTCGGTAAATGGTGGAGTGCTAGGTACCGTAATTGGCGTGAAGAATATGGAAGAAAGCCTGAAAATTTATCAAGAAATTCTACAATACGACGAAGTAGTTTACGACAAAACTGGTACTTTTGATGATTTTGCTGGCATTCTTGGTGGCGATAAAGAGTTTAGGAGAGTACTTTTAAAACATTCAGATGTTAAGTGTGGTGCTTTTAGCACATTATTTGGTGAGTCTGTAATTGAATTGGTACAAGTACTAAATAGAGTTCCTAAAGATATTTATAAAGGCAGAATTTGGGGTGATCCAGGTTTTATTCACTTATGTTTTGATATTAATGGTATGGATAGCTTTAGAGAAAAAGTAAAAGCCTTGGGATGTCCATTTACTGTAGATAGTGCTCGTGCTATGGATACCTTTGATATGGGTGACGCAGCAGGAGATTTTGCATATATTCAAGCACCAGAAGGCACTTTGATCGAGTTTGTGGAAACTCATAAAATTCCGTTAGTAAAAAAGTTAGGATGGTATATTGATTTCAGAAAAAGAGGCCATCATCCTTTGCCTATTTGGATGCTGAAAATGTTTCGTTTTAAACGTGTAAAGTAATTTTGATTGGATGTTGGTTGTAATTAATCTGTAACTTCTTCCATAGTATGATATAAGTTTTGAACATCATCATCTTCTTCAATTTTATCCAGAAGTTTTTCTACATCAGTTGCATCTTCGGCAGATAGTTGTTTGGTAACTTGCGGAATGCGTTCAAAACCAGAAGACAAGATTTCTATCTCACGTTTTTCAAGTTCAGCTTGGATAGCTCCAAAACTTTCAAAGGGGGCGTAAATTAAAATACCATCATCATCTGCAAAAACTTCTTCTGCTCCAAAATCTATGAATTCCAGTTCTATTTCTTCAGCATCTAAACCTTCACTCGGAATCCTAAAATTGCAGGTATGGTCGAACATAAAAACTACTGAGCCCGAAGTACCAAGGCTGCCATTATACTTATTAAAATAGCTACGTACATTGGCTACTGTTCTTGTGTTATTATCGGTTGCAGTTTCAACAAGTATGGCAATACCATGAGGTGCATAACCTTCAAACAAGACTTCTTTATAATCGCCAAGACTTTTATCGCTGGCACGTTTTATGGCACGTTCTACATTGTCTTTAGGCATATTTACCGCCTTTGCATTTTGAATAACTGCGCGTAAACGTGAATTGCTGTTTGGGTCTGGACCACCTTCTTTTACTGCCATTACAATGTCTTTGCCAATACGTGTAAAAGCCTTGCTCATTGCTGACCAACGTTTCATTTTACGTGCTTTACGAAATTCAAATGCTCTTCCCATTTTTTAAGTTAAAATTCAAAAGTGCCTAAAGATAAAAGTTGTTTGTTTTTAAAGTTGAGAATTGTATCACAAAATTAAAAAAAGCATGGAGAAATGAAACCCTGAAACGTATAAAAGGTTTTAATTAAAAATTAGAAAAACTGCAAACTGCAAACTACAAACTACAAACTGCCACTGCTTAGTGATGACTTTTTTCTATTCTTCAACCTCAACAATGCTTTCAATAGCTTCGGCGAGTTTAAAATCTTTTTCGGTTACACCATTGGCATCATGAGTTGACAACGAAATGTTTAAGGTATTGTAAACGTTTGTCCAATCCGGATGATGATTTAATGCTTCACATTCAAAGGCAATTCGGCTCATAGCACTAAAGCAATCTTTAAAATTATCGAATTCAAATTCGGTATGAATAGCATTGTCATAATATTCCCAATCCGGAAATCGTAAAAGGCGTTTTTCTATATCTTCTTCTGAAAGTTTTTTCATAATCTTGGTTTTTTAAGTTTAGATATCTAATTATTTTTGTTCGTTTAAAAATTTCGAAACTTCACTTTCGCCAATAAAATCAACTAATTCAAGAGTTTTTATTTTAGAAAACTTGTTTTCATAAATTTAACTTTTTATTTTTGATTATTGCAATTTTACTTTTTTTATAATTTGTATTCAACTGTTTAATAATTATCTAAAAACAAGTCTTTTATCTTTTTTCTTTCAGCAAAGCGGTCTTATATCTATACCTGACAACAATGGTCTTTAATATACAATTATAGTTCTAAATCTGATAAAATTTCTAAACTATAAAGCTGTAAATGTTTTGGTAATGGATTAGTTTTTGGCAATACTGCCAAGTATCGGTCTTCGTTAGTTGTATAAACGTGTTTAAAAATAGGTTGGTAATCTCCAAGTTTATTTATAATTTCTATTATAAAATCGTCATGATGCACCAAATCTTTGCTTCCCAAATGAAAAACCCCTGATTTATTTCTATTTATAATGTAATGAATTTGTTGTGAGAGTCTTTTATCTGTTGTAACATTCATTACTAATTTCGGAAACACTTCAATAGATTTGTTTTCTTTAAGTTGCTTTTTTATTTCTTCAATTCTTGGTGACGTTACACCAAATACCATTGGTAATCTTAGAATTGCATATTTGCGTTTTGGTAACCGCGACAGCATATTTTCAATCTTAATTTTTAAACGACCGAAAATACTTTCGCTTAGAGTTTTATCGTTTTCATAACTTGGATACTTGCTGTAGGCATCAAAAACATTAGCAGACGATATAAAAATAAGTTTACATTTATGATGAGCTAAATATTCTATAATGCGAAGATGTGCAGTTATTTGTGCCGAAAAATCGCCACGTAGTGAAGAAATAATAATCGTTGGTTTAACGGCTTCGAGAATATCTAAAATATCATCTTCTTCTATGTTATACTGAAAAAAATGATGGTTGCCATTGAATGAAATATCGTTGGTAAAATACGTACCAAAGGTGTTAAAATAGGAGCATAGCTCTTTATAAATGGCATTGCCAATAAATCCGCTTGCTCCTAAAATTAAAATTTTATGTTTACTGATAATCTTCTTCATTACATCATTTCAAAATAAAGTAAACTTTTTGTTATCCCTTATAAAATGGAAGTTTAATTATAGTTGCAGAAATCGCATTTTTACGAATCTGAATATTAATTTTGCCATCTAAACTTGCAAAAGCAAAAGTCACATAACCTAAACCAATACCTTTTCTAAGCGAAGGCGACATCGTGCCTGAAGTAACCACGCCAATTTTATTTCCGCTATTGTCAATTATATCGTAACCATGACGTGGAATGCCACGTTCGTTCAATTCAAAAGCAACCAATTTGCGTTTAGTTCCGTTTTCTTTTTCTGCTTTAAGAGCTTTGCAGTTTGTAAATTTTTTAGTGAATTTTGTAATCCATCCCAAACCTGCTTCAATAGGTGAAGTGGTTTCGTCAATATCATTTCCATATAAGCAATACCCCATTTCTAAACGCAAGGTATCACGAGCAGCCAAACCAACGGGTTTAATTCCATAAGAAGCACCTGCTTCAAACACTTTATCCCAAACTTGCTGTACTTCGTTATTCTTGCAATAGATTTCAAATCCACCGCTTCCTGTGTAACCAGTTGCCGAGATAATGACGTTTTCTATTCCTGCGAAATCGCCAACTATAAAATTATAGAATTTTATTTCAGAAAGGTCATGACTGCTTAATGGCTGCATAGCTTCAATGGCTTTCGGACCTTGAATTGCCAGCAAGGAGTAACCTTCCGAAACATTTCTCATCGTTGCACCAACATCGTTTTTAGATTGAATCCAATTCCAATCCTTTTCAATATTATTTGCATTAACAACTAAAAGGTAGGTTTCTTCTTTTATTTTATACACAATAAGGTCGTCCACAATACCACCATCATCATTTGGAAAATAACTGTATTGCGCTTTTCCAACTGTTAATTTTGAAGCGTCATTACTGCAAACTTTTTGTATTAAAGCCAAAGCATTTTTGCCTTCAATTAAAAATTCGCCCATGTGCGAAACGTCAAACACACCAACTGTATTTCTAACGGTTTGGTGCTCAATATTTACGCCTTCGTATTGCACAGGCATATTGTAACCGGCAAAAGGCACCATTTTTGCACCAAGATTTACGTGCGTAGAGTGTAAGGCTATATTTTTCATGCATATTTTCCGCGTAGGCGGAAATCTTATTTAAATAAACATTATTTTTAAAACAGCTTGGTAAAGATACTTTCGCTGTTTGAAACACAAAAGTATTGAAAATTATGAATAGTCTTGAATATAAAATCGATTAAAGATATCATTGTTGTTCGAGTAAAAAATTAAATAAGTCGCTAATGCAGTGTGTTTGTTTTAGTTTAAGGATTTCAGAAAATTGACACCTTGCTTTTAGTCATAAGCAAAAAAAAACGAGTTATTGAGTTTGTGATTTTTAACTAATTTGTTGTCAATTAGTTACAATGCAGTCTTGATTCTTTGTTCTTGCAGCGAAGCAGTCTTACGTCTTTAGTCTGACACTAATGTGAAGATATGTTAATTTTGAATTTCCTTGAAGGTTGTATTCATTATAATTTGTAATTTTAAGTTTCTATAAAAACCTTTGTATATGAAGATTTTTTCAACACTTTTTTTACTTTTTAGCGTTACTATTCTGCTAACAGCACAAGAAAGCCTTCCACAAGATTACTTGTCTTCCAAATTTCATAAAAGTAGGAGAGAAGCGCTGCGAGACAAAATGTCTACAAATACTGTAGCTGTATTTTTCGCAAATCCCGTTAGAAATCGTGCCAACGATGTGGAATATGTGTATCACCAAGACCCAAATTTTTATTATTTAACGGGTTATAAAGAACCTCATGCTGTTTTGGTTATTTTTTCTGAAATGCAGACTAATTCTGAAGACAAAACTTATAATGAAATATTATATGTACAAGAACGAAATGCACTTTGGGAAATGTGGACAGGACGTCGTTTAGGAACTGAAGGTGCCAAAAATGAATTGGGTTTTGAAATGGCTTTTAATGGGAAAGAATTTTTAAATTCTGAAATAGATTTCACTAAATATGATGAAGTTTTATTCAATGAGTTTAAAGACGATTATAGAGACGATAAGCGTAATAAAGCAGATATGTATGATTTGGTTGCATCTTTTAAAACTCAAATTGGTTATTATTTAGAAGAAACTAAAGCTGAAACAAATGATTTGTTAAGAGTTGAAATGAATAAGGAAACAAGTATTGCGATTCAAAAAGCTACTACCAACACTAGTTCGTTAAGAACGTTTATGGCTGGATTACGAGAAACCAAAACACCAGAAGAAATGGTTTTATTAACTAAAGCTATTCGTATTTCTGCTCAAGGGCAAATTGAAGTCATGAAAGCCATGCATTCTGGAATGTCTGAAACCGAATTACAAGGTATCCATGAATTCGTTTATAAAAAATACGGTAGCGAATACGAAGGTTACCCATCTATAGTTGGCGCTGGTAATAATGGTTGTGTGTTACATTATGTTGAAAACAATAAGATGAAAATTGAGGGTGAATTGGTGTTAATGGATTTAGGCGCAGAGTATCATGGTTATACAGCAGATGTTACCAGAACCATTCCTGCAAGTGGAAAATTTAGCCCTGAACAAAAAGCTATTTACGATATTGTTTATGAGGCACAAGAAGCAGGAATTGCAGCAGCTATAATTGGCAATAATGGAAGTTCAACACACAATGCTGCCAAAAAGGTGATAAATGAAGGATTATTAAAATTAAGAATTATAGATTCCATTAATCAAAGACATAGTTATTTTCCTCATGGCACCTCTCATCATATTGGTTTAGATGTGCATGATCTAAATTTACGTGGAAATTATGGTCCCAATATGGTTATTACTGTAGAACCAGGAATTTATATTCCTGACGGAAGTGATTGTGATAAAAAATGGTGGGGAATTGCTGTACGTATTGAAGACGATATTTTAATTACCAAAGACGGGCCAGTAAATTTATCGGCTGAAGCACCTCGTAAATCTGAAGACATTGAAGCCTTAATGAAACAGTCTAGTATTTTTGGTTCTTATAAATTACCTAAGTTGGATTAGTTTTTTTGGCGTTTTTTGGAGTTACGCTTATCGTTTTGAATAAGGGGCGTTTTAATGCCTTTTATTTATTGTTGTTGACAGTTTGATAAATCGCTCTACTATTAAATAACAAAATGATTATCTAGGAATAAAACCAATTTCATTATGAGCATAATCAAATACTATTATTTGTGATTGAATTACTTTTCCTCCAAGAAATCCACTAGTAAATAAATCAGCCTCACCATCATCTCCTCGTAAAAAAATTGAAGTGATATTATTGGTTCTATGTCCACCTACTTGAATCCACTCAAGCATTCCAATTTCAACGTCTGCTTCCCCTCCAGCTCCTATCACTTTACCACTTTTAGTTTTACGATTGTTGAGTAAGTCTAATCGATCTACAGCCATAGAATGGAAAATGGGTCCTTTATTGCCAGCGCCACTATCAATAATAAAATAACCTTTTTTATCCCCTTCAAAGGTCGCCAGTACATAAGGCACATTCCAATGTAGAAACAATTTTTCGACATACTTCTTGTCCAGTTCATAATTGGCTGGATTATTAATAGTTATTGTACCATTGTGCATATCCATTTCTACAATGGACCGAAGTAAAATGTCCCAGCCAAGGACACCCATCACAGGTTCTCCTAAAATTTTGCTTGCCTTACTATTACGTATTTCATCCAATGTTTTTTCGGATTTAATAAAATTTAGTTTATCAATTGTAAGTGAACCTAAACTTATATTATCCACTGTAATTACCTCTTTTTCCATTAACCGCCCTCCAATACCTCCAATAATTTGCTTGCCAACGACAGGAAAATTGAAACCCTTAATAGCTTCTTCTTCTATCAATGAAATCCCGGCACCGGTATCAAATAAAAACCAGCCAACCTCATGCCCATTTATCCTTGGTTTAATGAAAAGGTTGCCTGAGGCTGTTTTTCGAATTTCAATTTTTGGTGGTATTTCGCTATTGTAGGAAACACCTACCGCCCGATAATCCGGTTTTTCAAACCAATTATCTGATTTTATATTTTTTTCAACAGATTTGAAAGAGTAAGAACTTAATGGGAATCCTATATCAAATTTTATTTCTTGAGGAATTTCAATGGAACCATTCCGTAAATTTCCAATAAAGCTTATGGTTTCTTTATAATACGAATTAACTGCTGTCAACTCTTTTAACGTCCCCTCGTGGTACTTAGACATCATTTTCAATAATCCATTGTCTAGTTGCAAAGTGTCATTATAAATGTTCACCATTTTAATCTCTCTCCAATTTTTAATTAATGATAAATGAGCAAATAACATTAATTCTTTTTCAGAAAAATCTATATCAAATGGTCCCACGCCATTATCGATTCTCCATAAACTTTCTCCATCAAATCCAGTAATTTGATTAACCCAACCGCCTATTTTAGCTATAAACATACCTTTTTTATCAATAAACAACTCCAAGGGTAATTCTGCTCCAGAGTATATTGCGGTTCCTTTAATCAGCAGTATTTCAGATTTTTTGAGAGTAATTGATTTATTATTGTTTTGTTCACACCCAAATAGTAATATCATGCATAAACAAGCAAAATACAGTTTTAACATAGTTAATATATTGTTTAAAGTTTAAAGTAAAATTGTCTACAATGTTATAATATTATTCGATTTAATGGTTTATATCGTTCGATAGGCNAAATTACATTTNTAAAGTTTTAAAATCAAGCGAAACTCAAAGCACCAAAAGTGAGTAGATAAATAATTATTTTAATAGGTATGTTTTCAATCCTTTATAATTATTAATTTTAATCGAAACTTTCTTTTTATCAATCACAGATTTTATTTGCTTAGGTAATTTCATTTTTACATCAATTACATTCTCTACAATATCTAAAAATTTTGTTGGATGTGCCGTTTCTAAAAACACGCAATGCGTATNGGGATTCTCTTTTAAGTATGCTTTAGCACCAAGATAACCAACTGCGCCATGAGGGTCTGNAACGTAATTGTAATTGGTGTAAATTTCTTGTATAGCAGTTTTAGTTTCAGCATCTGTAAAACTGTAAGATGATAAGTTCGCTTTTAGTGTTTCAAAATTGTTTTTATATATTTCTTGCATACGCACAAAATTACTTGGGTTACCAACATCCATAGCATTGCTAATAGTTTGTACAGATGGTTTTGGTCGATAAAATTGAGATTGTAAATATTTAGTAACCACATTATTTTCGTTATTTGAGGCGATAAAATGCTGAATTGGTAATCCCAATTGCTGCGCCATCATACCTGCACAAATATTCCCAAAATTACCGCTTGGGATAGAAAATACAATATTTTTATGTTTGTTGTGTAATTGTTTGTAGGCAAAAAAGAAGTAAAATAGTTGTGGTAACCAACGTGCTACGTTTATAGAGTTTGCAGAAGTAAGTTGCATTTTACGTGTTAGTTCTTCATCTAAAAAAGCACGTTTTACCATATCCTGACAATCGTCAAAAGTGCCATTTACTTCTAAAGCTGTGATGTTTTTTCTAAGTGTTGTGAGTTGTTTTTCTTGAATATCACTTACTTTTCCACTCGGATACAAAATTACAACGTTAACATTTTTAANTCCGAGAAACCCATTAGCTACCGCGCTTCCAGTATCACCAGATGTTGCTACAAGAACTGTAACTTCCTCTTTATTGTTTTTATTGAAATACTCTAAACAACGTGCCATAAATCGTGCACCAACATCTTTAAATGCCATTGTTGGACCATGAAATAATTCTAAAGTAGATATGTGATCGTTTAGTTTCACAACAGGAAAATCAAACGATAAAGTGTCTTCGATAATTGTTTTTAAAACGTCTTCAGGAATATCTGGCTCTACAAATTGTTTAATGGTTTCGAATGCAATTTCTGAATAAGATAAGTCATTAATATTCTCAAAAAACGTTTTGGGTAAAGCACTAATATTTTTAGGAAAATACAGTCCTTTATCTGGTGCTAACCCTTTTATAACACAATCTTTAAAGGATGTATTTGGTGCTTTTTTATTTAAACTGTAGTATTGCATATATCCTGACGGAAGACTGATGACAAGTGACCGAAAATTTTTAGTTTATATTGTTACGAAATGCTATCATCATATTCATTAAGTGAAAAGTTTTTTTTTAAAACGAATCAAAAATTTCTTCTGAAATATAATTTCTCCTTTTTGCTTTAAATAAACAAGTAACCACTTCTGCTAAAGAGCGAATAGAATAGCCTACAAATTTTCTTTGTTCTGGATTTGATTGACCAATTGACCCTTCAGATATATTTAATGCAATAGAATCTGACGCACGTCTTATTTGTGATGATAGATTGAACATTTCCTTTTTTGGAAAACTATCAGAAATTTCATCAATATCTTCACCAAAATCCATTGCCTTTTGCCATATTTTGAGTTTTTCAAATTTAAATTTGTACATAAATATTGGTTTAATGTTTAGTTTTTTTACAAATTGAAGTCATCGGTCATCGGTCATCGGTCATCAGTTATCAGTCATCAGTCA
>JGI26061J44794_1001050_pt1 | contig 11485 bp, 9 predicted proteins | sample MarorgKNORR_S2LV_5_FD_44794 | JGI IMG/M metagenome (IMG submission 44794) | reverse complement strand
AAATCACTTTGGCGTAATCTGAATAACTTCCTGCCAGAGAAAACTGAGCACCTAACAATAACGGCAATAGAATGAATTTATTTATTTTCATATTAAGACTCTATATTGTCCAACTTGTATAATCAGAATTATATACCTATAATCAATNTTATTCTATGACTTCTACCAGTCAAAAAACGCTTTACTATGTGCATGATCCAATGTGTTCTTGGTGCTGGGCTTTTAAGCCAACCTGGCAGAAAGTTCGAGCTGAAATCGACAATAAAGTTAATTACCGCTATTTACTTGGCGGCCTTGCACCGGATAACAACGTTCCAATGGGCCTAGAGACGCAAAACTATATCCAGGCTAATTGGGAGAAAATCCAACAGGTTGTGCCGGGCACAGAGTTTAATTTTGATTTTTGGCGTTTTTGCGAACCTAGGCGCTCGACTTATATAGCGTGTCGGGCGGTTATTTGTGCAAGAAAACAACAGCCACGAGTTGAGGAACATTTTATAGAGGCAATTCAGAGGGCTTATTATCTTGAAGCAAAAAACCCGTCAAATAAAGACACTTTAATCGGCATTGCCGAAAAATTGGGATTGGGCACGAAACAATTTGCCGACGATTTGACTTCACCTAAGGTGCAAAAAATTTTAGATAGGGAAATAACCCTGTCACAATCACTCGGCATGACGTCATTTCCCTCACTAAAACTATTGAGTGGTGGCGTTATGTCAACAATTAAAATCGATTACAATAATGCCCAATCCATTATTGCTCAAATAATTACTTGAATTCATTGCAATAATGTAATTTGCCTTTGTAGCTCAGCTGGATAGAGCACCCGCCTCCTAAGCGGGGGGTCGTGCGTTCGAATCGCGCCAAGGGCACCAAACATAATACTTCATAATGCAAAATGCGTTTCACAATCTTACTTGATATCTCGCTTATAATTAGTGATTTTGTAACAGCTAACTCGTGATAAAAACAGCCTTATTAAGTAAAAACAGCAACCTCAATATATTATTAGCTGGCATCGTTAGTCTATTTATTGCCATTGGTGTCGCTAGATTTTCATATACCTCTTTACTACCAGCTATGCTGGACGACAAAGCCATGTCTTTAGCTTTTTCAGGTGTTATGGCTTCTGTTAATTATGTCGGCTACTTATTTGGTGCACTTTTTGCTATTTTTATTAAAAGCATGAACATCAAAGTTAAGTGCTTTAGATTGGGACTATTCTTGTGTGTTATTACCACACTCATAATTGGTATTACAGATAATGATTATTGGTGGCTAGCCAGTAGAATAGTTGCTGGTTTTAGTTCGGGGATGGTAATGGTAATTGGTTCAGCAATTATAATGATGAAACTTAATTTAGAAAATAAAACCAAAGCCATGGGTATTTACTTTTCGGGCATTGGCGTAGCGCTTGTAGCATCCGACATGATTGGTAGGTACGTTTTATCCATATCCTCCTGGCAAACATCATGGCTGGTGTTAGCACTCAGTGCTGCATTAGTTGTTTTTTACCCGTGGTACGTTCTATCCTTTGCTAGAACAGTCAAGAAAAGCGTCATAAAACAGCCTTTTAATATAGCGCTTTTTTCTGGTTTTACACTTATCCTCATTGCAGCTTACTTTACCGCAGGTGTTGGCTTTGCTGTACAAGGGACTTTTATGCCTACCATTATTAAATCACTACCAGGAGTCGAGGCGTACGCTGGACTTACTTGGCTTTTAGTAGGGTTTGCGGGTATACCTTCTTCCGTTGCTTGGATGCATTTAGCTCATAAATATGGCGATATTAATATCATTATTATTGCTATGAGTATTCAAATAGTTGGAATTTTAATTCCAGCTATTACCACCAACATCTATTTAAATTTACTGTCGGGTGTTTTTTACGGTGGCACGTTTGTGGGCTTGGTAGCGCTGTTTCTCCATTTAGGCGGCAAACTGGCGCGCCACAACCCAATTGTATTGATGGGCGCACTGACTGCAGCCTATGGAGTGGGTCAAGTGAGCGCACCGTTATACGCTGTTGTATTAACCAATTGGTCAGGTAATTATAATTATGCATTGTATGTCACTGCACTTATTGTATTTTCAGGGGTGTTAATGCTTTTAACAACTAAAATATCTAACTCGCCACACTAACTATTAGCAAAAGCAAAACTCAATAGACTCCGCGTAAAAAAAAGCCTTTATTGTTAAAGTCACTACAGCGCAAAGCAATACCTTATTTACCCTTGGTGGTATAATAACTGGCATTAAATATCAGCTAATTTATAAGCATGTCGGGCAATTCTTTTGGAAAAATTTTCACTCTTACCACTGCTGGCGAAAGCCATGGTGAAGCCTTAATTGGCATTGTTGACGGCTGCCCACCAGGAATGAGCCTAACCGAAGACGACTTGCAAGGCGATTTAGACTTAAGAAAACCGGGCACTTCACGTCATACAACACAGCGCCGTGAAGAAGACAAAGTTAAAATTCTATCGGGCACCTTTGAAGGGGTCACTACAGGCACACCTATTGCCCTTTTGATCCAAAACACCGATCAACGCTCAAAAGACTATGGCAATATTGCCAACTCTTTTCGCCCAGGTCATGCAGACTACACTTACCAACAAAAGTACGGCATAAGAGACTACCGCGGTGGTGGCCGTTCATCGGCTAGAGAAACAGCAATGCGAGTAGCTGCTGGCGGCATTGCAAAAAAATACTTGCACCAAAAATACGGCATCGAGGTTCGCGGTTATTTGGCGCAGCTCGGGCCCATTACCATTGAGAATTTTGACTGGAACGAAGTACACAATAACCCGTTCTTTTGCCCTGATGCCTCCAAAGTCAGCGAATTAGAAACCTATATGGATGCCCTGAGAAAATCAGGCGATTCTATTGGTGCACGAATTAATATTGTTGCAAGCGGCATGCCTGTTGGTCTTGGCGAGCCAATTTTTGATCGCCTAGAGGCTGACGTCGCCCACGGCATGATGAGCATTAATGCTGTCAAAGGNATTGAAATTGGCGCCGGCTTTAACGCCATCACCCAAAGAGGCTCAGAACATAGAGACCCCCTAACGCCTGAAGGCTTTACTTCAAACAATGCAGGTGGCACACTGGGCGGTATTAGCTCAGGCCAAGACTTATTGGTTTCTATCGCACTCAAGCCAACTTCCAGTTTGCGCCTNCCAGTTGAAAGCATTGATGTTAACGGTGAAGTGGACGAAGTTATTACCAAGGGTCGCCACGATCCGTGTGTTGGTGTGCGNGCAACGCCGATTGCTGAGGCCATGTTGGCCTTAACATTAATGGATCACGCACTACGTCATAGAGCACAAAACTGTGATGTTCAATCATCAACTCCTGTTATCCCTGCCGCTAAAAAATAACCATGTTTAAACTGATTCANAAGCGCGTTCCTAGTAACGCAAAGAATGATATTTTGTCTGGCTTAACGGTTGCTCTGGCGTTAGTTCCTGAAGCGGTCGCTTTCGCCCTGTTGGCTGGCGTCAATCCTTTAGTCGGNCTATATGCTGCTTTTACCATCGGCCTTGTCACTTCCATTATTGGTGGTAGACCAGGCATGATCTCAGGTGCAACAGGCGCCATTGCTGTTGTTATTGGCACACTAATTGCCCAGCATGGTGTTGAGTATTTATTTGCCGCAGTAGTAATGATGGGCGCGATTCAAATAGGCTTCGGACTTNTAAAAATGGGCAAGTTCATTCGCTTGGTGCCGCATCCGGTTTTCCTTGGTTTTGTTAATGGATTGGCGATGGTTATTTTCCTTGCACAAATAAAACAATTCAAAGTAGCAGACGAATGGATCAGTGGCACACCACTAATGATTATGCTCATCATAATGGTAATCACCATGATTGTTATCCATTACCTACCAAAATTAACCCGTGTAGTGCCTTCAACTTTGGCGGCGATTGTTTTTGGCACGATTGCTGTATTACTACTGGATTTNGATACACGAACGGTTGGCGATATTGCTTCAATAGGCGGCGCCTTCCCGCCGTTCCATATGCCTAATGTGCCGTTTGATTTAGAGATGTTGCAAATTGTCTTTCCTTACGCAATTGTGATGGCGCTAGTTGGTTTGATTGAAAGCCTGCTAACGCTTAATTTAATTGACGACCTCACACAAACAACAGGACGACCGAATAAAGAATGCATCGGCCAAGGTGTGGCCAANACCNTAACAGGCTTTTTTGGCGGCATGGGTGGCTGTGCAATGGTTGGTCAAAGTTTGATTAATATCAAATCTGGCGGTCGTGGCAGGCTTTCTGGCATAGCTGCTTCTGTGGTGTTGCTGTTTTTTATTCTCTTCCTTTCTGAATATATTGAAATGATTCCGGTTGCGGTACTGATTGGTGTCATGATGATGGTGGTTATCGGCACCTTTGAGTGGGGTTCGTTCCGCTTATTTGGCAAAATTCCACTGCCAGATATTATTGTCGGTATCTCGGTTGCAGTTATCACGGTATTGACCGACAACCTTGCTCTGGCGGTTATCGCTGGCGTTATCATGTCTGCCCTATCTTTTGCATGGGATTCAGCCAGCAAAATTCATGCAACTGATGAGATGGATGACAACGGCGCTAAAATTTATAAACTCAATGGCGCTCTATTTTTTGGCTCGATTGAGCACTTTCACGCCATCTTCTCTCCAAAGACTGACCCAGAAGAAGTCTTTATTGATTTTCAGGATTCACGAGTGATGGATCACTCAGCCATTCAAGCGGTTGATAAGCTTGCCGAACGCTATCAAAAAGCCGGCAAAGCTCTGCATTTAATGCATCTTAGTGCAGAGTGTCGATTGCTGCTAAACACAGCCAAAGACTTGGTTGAAGTCAATGTCCTAGAAGACCCTCAATATCACGTTGCAATCGACAAGGCGCAAGTGTTAATCGAGTCTGGACAAAAGACTTAAATTAGTTATTTACCTTTCTCCTCACCCCAGAGGATTTTGTGCAACTGCACTTGTAAGCGCACGTTCAGCTGCTTTTCAAGAATCCAATCGGCCAAATCCACTGGCTTCAAAGATTCATAAACAGGTGAAAACAGCACGCCAGCAGATGTTGTGTTGTTTTCCAACATATCGCAACACCAATCAAAATCATCCCTGTTGGCAATTACAAATTTGAGCTGATCTTTTTCTCTCAAAAGCGCTATATTTTCATAACGATTTTGATGGCATTCTGTCGATGAAGGTGTTTTTAAATCCATCACAATAGAAACTCCAGAATTGACTGGTGAAATATCAATACTACCACTGGTTTCAAGCGAAATTTTGTAGTTATTGTCCGTCAAAACGTCCAACAATTTTAAGCAGTTTTTTTGAGCCAATGGCTCACCGCCAGTTACACAAACATAATTAGTGTTATATTGTTTTACTTCGGCTAATACCGACCCAATCGATAGCGGATTGTTACCCTTAAAAGCATAGGTTGTATCACAATAATTACACCTTAACGGACAGCCCGTTAAACGAACAAAAACTGTTGGAATACCAACATCTTTTGCCTCACCTTGTAGTGAGTAAAAAATCTCGGTAATGTTTAAAGTGTCTTTACTTAAATTGTCCATCTTTTAATCGTTTTATATGGTTACGCACATCGGCTGCTTCTTCAAATTTTAAATCTTGAGCGAATTGATACATTTGTTTTTCAAGGCGCTTTAACTCTTTTGCCATCTGCACCGGTGATAAGTGCACTTCAATAAACTCAGAATCCAGCTGCTCGTCAATTTCATCAGCGGATAAATCCGTATCCAATATATTGACAATCGGCTTAACAACGCCCTTGGGGATTATCCCGTATTTTTTATTAAAAACTTTTTGTTTCTCACGCCTTTTACTGGTTACATCCATCGCCTTTTGCATGGAATTGGTAATACGACCTGCATACAGAATCACCGAACCATTCACGTGTCTTGACGCACGACCCATGGTTTGAATAAGAGATCGTTCAGAGCGTAGAAAACCCTCTTTGTCAGCGTCCAATATTGCCACTAGAGAAACCTCAGGAATATCCAAACCCTCTCGCAATAGATTAATGCCTACCAAGACATCAAACACGCCGAGGCGCAAATCACGAATAATTTCAACTCTCTCAACGGTATCAATATCCGAGTGCAAATAGCGAACTTTAACTTGATGCTCGTGCAAATAATCACTGAGCTGCTCGGACATGCGCTTGGTCAATGTTGTCACTAAAACACGCTCGTTTAGAGCTACCCTTTTATGAATTTCAGACAGTAGATCATCAACTTGACTATCTACTGGGCGTACGTCAATGCCTGGATCTAACAATCCGGTCGGTCTAACCACTTGCTCTNCAATGACACTAGAGACTTCCAACTCGTAATTAGCCGGCGTCGCCGAGACCAAAATACACTGATTAACGCGCTCAGAGAACTCATCGAACCTTAAAGGGCGATTATCAAGTGCAGAAGGCANACGAAAACCAAAATCAACTAAAGTGGTTTTACGTGATCTATCACCCTTATACATGCCACCAATTTGACTAACTGTAACATGCGATTCGTCCAAAATAACCAGTGCGTCTTTTGGCAAATAATCCAACAGTGTTGGTGGTGGCTCACCAACATCACGACCAGAAAGATAACGCGAGTAATTTTCGATACCAGAGCAGTAGCCAAGTTCTCTCATCATTTCAACATCAAGAACAACACGTTGTGAAAGGCGTTGTTCCTCAACCAATTTGTTCTGTGCTAACAGTTCTTTCTTTCTAACAACAAGCTCTGCTTTGATGTCATCAAGCACGCTGAGTATTTTCGATTTTGGTGTAACGTAATGGGTTTTTGGATAAATGGTTATTCGATGCAGTGCTTTAATTTTTTCGCCTGTCAGCGGATCAAACCAAGACAACGCCTCAACTTCGTCGTCAAACATTTCAACTCTTATTGCGCGCTCTTCAGAGTCTGCCGGAAAAATATCAATAATTTCGCCTTTAACGCGAAAATGACCTCGGGTCAAAGTCACATCATTGCGATTGTATTGCATTTCTGAAAGACGCGAGAGAATTTCTCGTTGCTTAGTTACTTCGCCCACTGTTAGATGCAAAAGCATCTTCATATAACTCTCTGGATCGCCAAGTCCATAAATCGCTGAAACGCTGGCGATGATAATAACATCCCTTCTCTCGAGCAGTGCTTTTGTAGCAGATAAGCGCATTTGTTCAATTTGCTCGTTAATAGAGGCGTCTTTTTCTATATATGTATCTGATGCTGGAACGTAAGCTTCTGGTTGATAGTAGTCATAGTAAGAGACAAAATACTCAACCGCATTTTTTGGAAAAAATTCCTTCATTTCGCTATAAAGCTGCGCTGCTAGGGTTTTGTTGGGTGCCATGATAAGGCTTGGCTTTTGTGTCTTTTCAATGACATTGGCCAGAGTAAAGGTTTTACCCGAACCGGTCACACCGAGAAGCGTTTGATATTTGGCACCAGCATTGATCCCATCAATCAAAGTATTAATCGCTTGAGGTTGATCCCCTTTCGGAGAAAAGGCAGATTTTAGCTGAAATTTTCTAACCACTTTTGGCGCTTTTTTCTTTAAAATGAATCATTAGAGATCTTTGTAACAAACATTTAAAATTTGCTGAGCGATAAAAATGAATAAAAAATGTGTAAAGATTTAAAACTAATAGCACTAGCTATTGATGAGAATTTTTCTGCATTTTTTAACATTGTTAACCTCAGCCCTTTGGGATAGGGGATTTTTACCATTTTCCTGTGTTAATTTTTTTCGCTAGACAACAAGTAGAGCTTTTAAAAATATGCCTTAAAAAATACAAAAAATATCACTATCAAATCTATAATGATTGTTACAAAGAGCCCTCCTAATTTTAAACTAATTATCCACCTCAGTAAATGTCAAGCATCCTATCAAATCGAGTCCAAAAAATTAAGCCATCTGCCACTCTTGCAGTAACTGCAAAAGCCAACGAATTAAAAGCACAAGGTATTCAAATTGTACCAATGGGGACAGGTGAGCCAGACTTTGACACACCGCTTAACATTCAAGAGGCAGGGATTAATGCCATTAAGTCTGGCGAAACTCGATACACCGCTGTCGATGGCACCCCAAAACTAAAAAAAGCCATCTGCGAAAAATTTGAAAGAGAAAACAACTTAAGCTACTCTATGAGCGAGGTTATGGTCTCTTCAGGTGGTAAACAAGTTTTTTACAACCTTTGTCAGGCGATACTGGATGAGGGTGATGAAGTGGTAATTCCGGCGCCTTATTGGGTGTCATACCCAGATATCGTCATCCTAGCAGATGCTTCACCAGTGATTATTAAAACTGGTCTTGAGCAGGGCTTTAAAATTACACCTGAACAGCTTGAATCTGCAATTAACAGAAAAACAAAATTAGTAGTACTCACAAGCCCTTCAAACCCAACTGGAGCTGTTTACACAAAATCAGAACTTAAATCTTTAGGCACTGTTTTGATGAAACATCCACAAATCATTGTTTTGACTGATGATATTTACGAACACATTCGCTGGGGTGATGAAGATTTTGTTAATATTGTTATAGCGTGTCCTGAATTAAAAGATCGCACAATGATTCTCAATGGTGTCTCTAAAGCCTATGCAATGACAGGCTGGCGAATTGGCTATGCGGCAGGACCTGAGACAATCATTAAATCAATGAAGAAAATCCAGGGTCAATCCACCTCTAATCCGAGCTCGGTCTCACAAGCAGCCGCCCTTGAAGCGCTTACTGGTGATCAGTCGTTTATTGACGAAATGGTTAAAACCTTTAAAAGAAGATACGATTATATTGTCGCAGGCCTTAATGCCATCGATGGTATCGAGTGCCCAGAATCTGGTGGNGCTTTCTATTCGTTTCCAAGAGTGCAAGGCTTAATTGATCGCCTTGGTTTGGCTGATGATGTTGAATTTGCAACCTATTGCTTAGAAACTCTGAACATCGCCCTGGTGCCGGGCTCAGCATTTGGCGCTCCAGGCTACGCACGCTTCTCTTTTGCCACGAGCATGGACAACATTAAATTAGCAGTTGACCGTTTAGCAAACGTATAGCATAATTACCTTTTTTAATTNCTCGGGAGAGTCATGCTAAATCGAACACAATTCTACATCAATGGCGCTTGGGTTGATCCTAGTCAAGCTAACAACTTTAATGTAATCAACCCTGCAGATGAAAGCATCTGTGCAATAATTTCTCTAGGCTCAGAGGCCGACACCAACCTTGCAGTCGGTGCAGCTAAAAATGCCTTGACCACTTGGAGCGTATCTTCAAAAGAAGAAAGAATTGAAGCATTAGAAGCGCTTTACAGTATCTACAAACGCCGATGGTCCGACATGGCCGAGGCAATTTCTCTCGAAATGGGCGCGCCAATTGACTTTGCCAACAGNGCACAAGCTGGCTCTGGTGCGGGGCATATCAAAACTTTTATTAAAAAACTCAAAACTTTTGAATTTGAAAAACCCTTGGGTAATCACGCACTAGATAATCGCCTAGTCCTTGAGCCTAAAGGGGTCTGTGCATTAATCACACCGTGGAATTGGCCTATTAATCAAGTCACGCTAAAAGTCATTCCTGCGATTGCTACCGGCTGCACGATGGTGCTAAAACCCTCTGAAATCGCCCCACTCTCCGCTATGGTATTTGCCGAAATGATTGATGAGGCAGGACTACCTCCTGGCGTATTTAATCTTGTTAATGGTGATGGCTTGGGCGTGGGTTCTCAGCTAAGTTCACACCCAGATGTTGATATGGTGTCATTCACTGGCTCAACAAGGGCAGGTGCGTTAATTTCGCACAATGCAGCTGATGACTTCAAAAGAATTGGCTTAGAGTTGGGCGGTAAAGGCGCTAATATTATTTTTGCCGATGCCGATGATGACGCTGTTGAGCGTGGCGTTAAACATTGTTTTAATAACTCTGGGCAGTCTTGCAATGCGCCCACACGAATGTTGGTTGAAAGCAGCATTTATGAACAAGCCATAACAAGAGCTCAAGCTGTTGCCGCTCAAACATCGGTTGATTTGCCCGCAAAAAAAGGTAAGCATATTGGTCCAGTCGTTTCGCAATTGCAATTTGATAAAATTCAAAGCTTAATTCAATGCGGTATTGATGAAAAGGCAACCCTTGTTGCTGGCGGCACAGGCAAACCAGAAGGTTTTGATAACGGTTATTATGTCAAGCCCACCATCTTCTCAAACGTTAACAATCAAATGACCATCGCCCAAACGGAGATCTTTGGCCCGGTATTATCAATGATTCCATTTAAAGATGAAGAAGAGGCGATTTCGATTGCCAATGACACGTGTTTTGGTTTGACCAACTACATCCAAACTCAGGACATTGGCAAGGCCAAGCGTGTTGCTAAACGCCTGCGCTCTGGCATGGTTGAGATCAATGGTGCCAATCTTGAAATGGATGCGCCTTTTGGCGGTTACAAGCATTCCGGCATTGGTCGTGAAGGTGGTGTGTTAGGTCTAGAAGAATTTCTAGAAGTTAAGGTGATAAGTGGTTGGGAATAGCGCTAAATTTACATTCTTACAGCCACGCCCAAACTATTACGGCCATTACTGCAAGCATAATTAAAATCTTTACTTCGCTTTTCACAAAAGGATGTTTTTATTAACACAAAATTTAATTATATATTAATTAATAGATTATTGTGATCTATTTATATATTTTATTTTGATACATTAATTTTATTTTAACGTTTCATTTTTTTTGAAACGCTTGTGTTTTCAATTACTCTGAAGATTACAAAATAATCGATAAAGACGCCATATTATTTTTTGATATTAGAATTTTGTTACATGAAAATCTTAGTTAAAAATAAACTATACTTATTCTAATTAATCGCGATAATATTTATGCCTGAACCTAAAAGAAGAACTGAGTGTAGATGCGGTCGCTCACCAGTTGGCAAAAGATGCGTGGGTTGGCATATGCTAACTGAAGAGCAATATCAAGAGGCACTTTCTGAGTACAATAAGATGCCTGAAAAACAACAAAAAGGCCTTTACCATGCAAAAGCAATAGATGGTTTGGGTGAGTGATTATAATGAATAATAATAGATACGTTTATACAAGAGAAAGTTAATGAGAAGAAGAATGAGTAACATCGTAAAGCAATTTAGGGATGCGTATAGATTTCCATCCTCTCCAGTCGCTAATGAAAAAAGACTTGCGCGAAGAGTGGCAGAGGAATGGCGGCATGAGTAGCCACCAGGCACACCAATTGAGTTTATTGTTGATGAAGTATTACTTTGTTGGTCACGTAATAAATAGGCATCAGTAGCGAACAATGCAAAGAAGTTTAAAACTCTGTTTTATTTAACTAATAAGCTTTATTAGTTATAAGAAAATACTAAAAAAAATTTATGAAAACCTTACCCTTATTTTTATTATTGTTAGTCGGCCTTACAAACTCTCTTTTTGCTGGTGGTGATGATAGAGATATGGAGGTTATTG
>JGI26061J44794_1001048_pt1 | contig 11505 bp, 9 predicted proteins | sample MarorgKNORR_S2LV_5_FD_44794 | JGI IMG/M metagenome (IMG submission 44794) | reverse complement strand
TTTATGATAGATTCCGTGAACGGTAGAGAGATGATGGAAGGAAGCCATACCGAGAGACCTGCTAATATGATGCCATTCATGGATGCCATGAAAAGTGGAGTTTCGAACTCTTTTAAATTGGAGGGTCGCGCTACGCGTTCCGAATATTGGTGGTTTGTCCTGGGTGGCATTATCTTCCAAATGGTATGCACAATTGTAGCAACACAGGCAGTCGCAGTTTTAGCACTATTACCCTTTGTACTTATTCCAGCAACGATTACTCTGGTTGTTCGAAGACTTCATGATGTTGGGAAATCGGGTTGGTGGTTCTTCATTGGTTTAATCCCCCTTGTTGGAGCGATTTACTTAATTTATCTCTTCGTTCAAGAGGGCGATTCTGGGGAAAATATGTATGGATCAGTTCCAACAAATATGCTTGAATAATTGTTTTACGAAGTATATACCGATAAACATCGCGGAATGAACACCGAAGGATGATTCATTCATCGCGGTCGGCGCCGTCGAGGTAGACGACAGTCATCTCCAATCGCTCGTGAGTCGGGTGGACCTCGACCAGAGCGATCGGCGCATCGATCTCTCCAGCCAATTCCTCGGCCATCACCAGAGGCAACTCGATGCGTCCGTTGTCCTCGTCGAAATACATGAATCGGCGCGGCAACCCCGTCTGTTCGTGAATCTCCTCGATCCAGTCCGCGGCGTCATCAGAATCACAGTCGATCGAACCGAAGACCAGCGTGCCATCCTCTGTCAGAATCTCATGCGGAGAAATCGTATTCTCACCACGGCGAAGGAAGCGGCGGCGAAGCTGCCCACTATCCTTGTAGGTCGAAGTGCAGAATTTCAGATGATACGGATAGGCCTCGCGAACCTCCCCATCCTCAGGGTCGGGCGCACCGATCTGAGCAGCAATCACACGGTCGCGCATGCGAACCGATAACTCAGCCGAACCAGCAGCCCCCGCAGTGATCTCGTCGGAGAGGTTGAAGCCGCGCACCACCATGTTGTCGTGATTGCCAACGGTGATCTCCAACTCATTGAGATTCAAAAATTGCACATCCATCCCTCGCAGAGTCTCAAGCAATTCGAACAACTCATCGGCCTTGTCGGGCTCGGTCGGAATCTCAACCCCGGTCAACATCCCAGCAGCGGTGCAAGCCGCAATGGTCTCGCGGTATTTCTCAGCCTTCAAATCCAAGAAATGGAAGCGAATCTCGTCCAACCCAGCCTCAGCGAACTCAGCAGCCCATTCAGCCTTGAACGGAATACTCGTGTACATGTGCAGGTGGAAGCCATCCCCAAACTCAGTTTTGAGAATTCGACAACCTTCCAAAACCCTCTCGCGAGCCATGACAGGGTCGCCACCAGTAATCCCAGCACCGGTCGCATTCATGGCTTGAGCCTCTTCGATCACAGCCCCCCAATCGCCGATTTCGACACGGCGTTCGTTAGCGTACATGAAGTCGATTTCGCGGCGGTTTTCGGAGAGTGGACAGTAGTCGCACATCCAGTGGCAGTGGCCGGTGATGAACAGCACCAACTTGCTCCCCATCTGGCATTGGATACAGCCCTCGGTATCGCTCGCATCCGCCGCCTCGGGCAACTCAGGAATGTTCGGTAAACGCAGTTGAAAAGTCATGCAGCCACCTCTTTTACAGTCTCTAATAACCATTGATGGAAGCCATGATCATTTGATAATTCGGGATGGAAAGTAAGAGCCAGACGATTACCAAAACGCACCCCTACAACCTCTTCACCAAGGGTGGCTACGACCTCTGACGAATCGCCCACATTTGTGAATCGCGGCGCGCGGATGAAGACGCCTGGGAAGTCGCGGGCGAGCAGGCTTGATTTGAGCGCGCTCTGGAATGAATCGACCTGACGGCCGAAGGCGTTTCGGTCGATTTCGGCGGCGATTAAAGGCTCGCCGCCGTCACGAGGATCACACAGCAGAATTGCACCCGCGCAGGTCCCGAGGACCGGGCGGGTGGCATCGGCGCGAAGCCACGAAAACACAGCGGGCAACAGTCCCGATGCGGGATCGTTACCAGTCAGCCGCATCGTGGTGGATTCACCGCCGGGGAAGACGAGTGCATCAGGTTCAGCCTGTGCAAGGTCCGAAGCCTTGCGCAACTCGTGAATTTCGATTTCGATGTCAGCATCGGCAGCCGCCGAGGTGAGCGCCGCAATGTGAACGTGGCGAGCGCCCTGTAACATGACGAGACCGATGCGAAGCACGACCTGCCGGCTGAACCATCCTGCTTCAATCCAACCCTTAATCAGTCGAAGCGATGAAAGACCCCAGCACACGTCCAAAGGTCGTGGTCAACTCATCAAGGATTCACAACTTCGGTGCCGGTCCAGCAGTTCTGCCATTATCGGTCGTCGAGGAAGTTCAAGCAGCATTACCCAACTTACACGGCAGCGGCTTCGGGCTCTGCGAGATCAGCCACCGAAGCCCGACTTTCCAAGCGGTTGTCGACAGCGCCATGGCACGCATCAGAAGGGTGCTGTCGGTTCCAGAAGATTATACGATTCTATTTCTTCAAGGCGGCGCTTCACTGCAATTCTACATGAGCGCGCTAAACCTGTTAGCCCGGGGGGAGGCAGCGGATTTCCTCGTCACGGGAGGTTGGTCGCAGAAGGCCTTGAAGGAGGCAAATCGCATTGGCGAAGCAGCTGCGCAGTGGGACGATTCTGCAAATGGATTCAAGTCGGTTCCAAACGACGGTGATTACACGATTCGCGACGATGCGGTCTACCTGCATTACACGTCGAACAACACACTGATGGGTACTCAATTCCACCATCTTCCATACTCGGGCGGCAAGCCACGGGTGCTCGATGCGTCCTCGGATATCGCTGGGGTTCCGCTCGATGTAGGGGCTCACGATCTGATCTACGCGGGGGCTCAGAAGAACCTCGGACCTTCGGGGGTGACGTTGGTCATTCTCTCACCTTGGGCACTGGCTCGGGCGCAGACAAACTCTACTTCGGGCGGTCATACCGGTGCCGGAAATCCAACCATGCTCGATTATACAGTTCATGCTTCGAAGGGGTCGTTATTCAACACTCCAAACACCTTCGGGATATTCGTTCTCGACTGCGTTTTCAAATGGCTTGAGGAGAACGGCGGACTGGCTGGATCNATNGCNCGGAATCGGGCTAAGGCGGCCCTTCTGTATGGCGAGCTCGACCGGACTGATTTCTGGGTTCCACATGCTGAGGTTGGCTCTCGCTCGGTGATGAACGTCACTTGGAGATGTGCTGATGAAGCTCTCGAATCGGTGTTTTTGGCGGAAGCGACGGCGGCTGGTCTTGGTGGTCTGAAAGGTCATCACTCGGTCGGTGGTATTCGGGCAAGCATGTACAATGGCTGTCCTATCGGGTCTGTCGAGGCGCTGGTTGAGTTCATGCGCGGCTTTGCGGAGCGGCATTCCTGAGAATGCGGCGCAGATGGCCGCTTCCATTCGGATTTTCTATCAAGGAGAGATTGATAACCGCGTGGAATGGTTCGCGACGCGATGACCGAGTTGGACAGCATCGAGAGCATGTTGGATGAACAGCGTCGTTTTCCACCCCCCGAGCCAATCGCCAGCGAGGCGCACATCACCGACCTCGATGAATATCAATCGATGTGGCGGCGCAGCATCGCCGACCCCGCCGGCTTCTGGGGTGAGATCGCNGAGGAGTTCGAGTGGTATCGCAAGTGGGACGAGGTCGCCTCTTGGGATTTCGTGGATGCGCAGATCAAGTGGTTCGAGGGGGCCCAACTGAACGTCAGTGTGAACTGCCTTGACAGGCACATCGCTGCTGGTCGCGCTGGCGAACCAGCCATCTCGTTCGAGGCGGACGACGGCGAAATGAGCACCTACAGCTTCAGTGAAGTGCTGGAGCAGGTGTGTCGGCTAGGTAACCTCCTGCGCGTGAATGGCGTCACCAAGGGAGATCGTGTCACAGTCTACATGCCGATGATTCCCGAACTCGCCTTCACGCTGTTGGCCTGCGCACGCATCGGCGCCATACATTCAGTCGTGTTCGGCGGCTTCTCTGCAGACTCACTCGCCCAGCGCATCGTCGACTGCACCTCAGACGTGCTCGTAACCACAGACGCCGGCATCCGCGGCGGCAAGCTGGTCCCGCTCAAGTCGACGGGCGACGCTGCCATCGAACTCGCCGCTGAGCAGGGCGTCAACGTCCGCTGCGTGATAGTCAACCACAGAGCAGGCGATGGAATCGGCGAAGGCAGCCCGGGCTGGGTCGCGGGAAGGGATGTCGATATGGAAGAAGGAATGGCAGCCCAAGGAACCACTTGTGAGCCGGAGATCATGGAAGCTGAGGATCCACTCTTCATCCTCTACACGTCTGGCTCGACTGGCAAGCCAAAGGGGGTCCTGCACACTCAGGCGGGTTACATGGTGTATGCGGCTACGACCTGCAAATACGTCTTCGACCTGAGGCCTGAGCGCGACCTGCACTTCTGCACGGCAGACATAGGATGGGTTACCGGTCACACCTACATCATCTACGGCCCGCTCGCTCTGGGGGTTCACACACTGATGTTCGAGGGAATTCCGACCTACCCTGACGCTGGGAGGTTCTGGGACATCTGCGACAAGCACCGTCCTACCACCTTCTACACCGCTCCCACCGCAATCCGGGCCCTCATGGTGCATGGCACTGAGCCGGTTCATCGCTACAAGCGGGACTCGATGAGAGTGCTCGGGACGGTCGGCGAGCCAATCAACCCAGAGGCGTGGATGTGGTATCACAAGCACGTGGGAGGCGAGACTCGCCCTATCGTCGACACTTGGTGGCAGACGGAGACGGGCGGCATAATGATCACTCCACTTCCCGGAATGACGACCACGAAGCCTGGTTCAGTGACGCGGCCGTTCTTCGGTGTGCTGCCGCGAGTGGTGAAAGCGGACGGGACCGAGTGCGAAGTGAACGAGGGAGGCTACCTGATCATCGAGCAGGCGTGGCCTGGCATGATGCGCACGCTCTACGGCGACCACGAGCGGTTTCGCGAGGTCTACTTCACCCAACAACCAGGGCGCTACTTCACCGGCGACGGGGCTCGCAAGGACGAAGACGGCTGCTTCTGGATAATGGGCCGCGTCGACGACGTGATCAACATCTCAGGACACCGTATGGGAACCGCCGAGGTCGAGTCGGCACTCGTGGCGCACAAGTCGGTGTGCGAGGCGGCGGTGGTCGGCTTCCCGCACGAGATCAAGGGACAGGGCATCTACTGCTACGTCACCCTCGAGCAGGGAATCAAGGCCTCGGATGAACTCAGACAAGAACTCAGAATGGGAGTGCGAACGATTATCGGACCAATCGCCACACCGGACGCCATCCACTTCACACAGGTACTCCCGAAAACCAGGTCAGGGAAGATCATGCGACGCATCCTCAGGAAAATAGCCGCTGGTGACGTCAGCGACCTCGGTGATACAAGCACTTTGGCTGACCCGAGCGTTGTCACCGACCTCCTCAAGAGTCGTCCAGAGTGAAGAAATGCCGAATTTTCCTAATCCGATTGATTCTAATGGACCGTACTGAGCGGTGTTGATGAGTAGGTGGGCGCAATGTATGTCTCGACAAGGAACTCCGGGGGAGAGTTAGACCTCGACCTGCTCGACTCGATTCATATCAACCGCTCCGCTCTAGAGCGTCGAGCAGCGACTCTGCCCAAGCGGCGTGCGGTGAAGCAGGACTGGCAGGTCGCCTGGATGCTGCAAGCGCTGCGCTGCATCGACCTGACCACGCTCGCCGGCGACGATACACGCGGACGGGTCGTTCGCCTCGCGCAGAAGGCGATCCGACCTGTCAGAGGCGACCTGTTGAGTGCACTCGACCTCGATGTCGACACGATTCACTGTGCCAGCGTCTGCGTCTACCACAACATGGTGCCCGCCGTGGCCGCCGCTCTAGAGGGCAGNCCNGTCGGAACCTGTGCCGTATCTACCGGCTTCCCGGCGGGGCACATCCCGCACGAGTTCAAACTCGAGCAGATNGAGGCATCGGTGGCGGCCGGAGCCAGCGANATCGACATCGTNGTGAGTCGAGAGANCGTNCTGCGCGGTGATTGGCAGGCACTATACGACGAGGTGCGNGATTTCCGGACCTCCTGTGGTGACGCCCACCTGAAGACGATTCTTGCAACCGGAGAGTTGGCCAGCCTCAAGCAGGTGGCCCAAGCGAGCCACGTGTGCATGCTCGCGGGCGCGGATTTCATCAAAACGAGCACCGGCAAGGAGAGCGTGAACGCAACCCTGCCCGTTGGACTTGCGATGGTGCGCGCCATCCGAGATTACCACCAGCGCACCGGACAGAAGGTCGGGTTCAAGCCGGCTGGGGGCATCAGCACCGCCAAAGAGGCGGTTGTCTGGCTGGCGCTGATGAAAGAGGAACTGGGTGATGAGTGGATGCAGCCCGACCTTTTCCGCATCGGTGCCTCCTCGCTGCTCGCAGACATCGAGCGGCAACTCGAATTCCATCTCTCNGGCCACTATTCAGCGGCCAACAGACATCCGATGGCATGAGGTGAACGAATGAGCGTCAAGGAGATCCTCGATTCCCTCGAATGGGGTCCTGCACCCGAATCGGACGCCTTCGCCCGTGAATGGCTGGACGAGCACGGCCCNGATTTCGGCATGTACATCGACGGCGACTGGAGGCACGCCGCCAGCGGCGAGAAATTCGAGACGCGCAACCCAGCTGACAACCAGTTGCTCGGCACCATCTCACAGGCCGGCGAAGAAGAGGTGAATGCGGCAGTGGCAGCAGCCCGAGCCGCACTGCCCGAGTGGTCCTCAACACCAGGACACGTGCGCGCCCGCTATCTCTACGCCATNGCCAGACAGGTGCAGAAGCACCACCGACTCCTCGCCGTGCTGGAGACNCTCGACAACGGCAAGCCGATCCGCGAGACCCGCGATGTGGACATCCCGCTGGTCGCCCGCCACTTCTACCACCACGCCGGCTGGGCACAGCTGTTCGATGAGACCTTCCCCGGCTACGGCCCGGTCGGAGTCTGTGGTCAAGTGATTCCGTGGAACTTCCCGCTGCTGATGCTCGCATGGAAGATCGCTCCCGCCATCGCCGCCGGAAACACCGTTGTGCTCAAACCGGCCGAGTTCACCTCAATCTCCGCACTCGCCTTCGCCGCCATCTGCGAATCGGTGGGACTCCCTTCGGGTGTCGTTAACATCGTCACCGGCGACGGACGCACAGGCGCGCTTATCACAGAGCATGAGGACATCGACAAAGTCGCTTTCACCGGCTCGACAGAAGTCGGCCGCATAATACGCAAGGCAACCGCGGGCAGCGGAAAGGCCCTGACCCTGGAACTCGGAGGCAAGAGCCCGTTCATCGTCTTCGAGGACGCCGACATAGACTCGGCGGTCGAAGGGCTCGTNAACGCCATATGGTTCAATCAGGGTCAGGTCTGCTGTGCCGGCTCGAGGTTGTTGGTGCAGGAGTCTGTAGCGGAGGAGTTCCATGAGAAACTGCGTGCACGCATGGGGAAGCTTCGGGTGGGNNACCCGATGGACAAGGCNGTCGACATGGGTGCGATAGTNGATGAAGTCCAACTCAANACCATCTCTGAACTCTGCCAGCTCGGCTGCGACGAAGGGGCCACGATGTGGCAACCGGACACCGAACTCCCCAAGGGAGGCTGGTTCTTCCCACCCACACTGTTCACAGACGTCTCACCCGCTTCCACAATCGTCCAGGAGGAGATCTTCGGCCCGGTGCTGGTCTCGCTCACCTTCCGCTCCCACGAAGAGGCGATCGCGCTCGCAAACAATACGCGCTATGGACTGGCCGGCAGCGTCTGGAGTCAGGACATCGACACGGCGCTCGAGGTTGCACGGGCAATCCGCGCTGGCACTATCTGGGTGAACTGCACCAATCAATTCGACGCCAACTCCGGCTTCGGTGGCTATCGTGAGTCAGGCTTCGGTCGCGAGGGCGGGCGCGAGGGGATGCACGCCTACATACGACCCACAGGTGATCACGAGTCTCCCGCAGCTGTCGCTACCGCAGGGGTAGACGCTCCCGCGCCAGCAGGCGGTGACGGCTCAGGAGATATCGATCGGACAGCCAAGATGTACATCGGCGGCAAGCAGAAGCGGCCGGATGGTGGCTACTCACTCGATGTGCCGGGTGGACAGGTCGGCCGGGGTAATCGCAAGGACATCCGAGACGCGGTGGCGGCAGCCATCAAGGCGACCGCCTGGGCAGAAATGAGTGCTCATTCACGCGCACAGGTGCTCTACTACATCGCCGAGAACCTCGAACAGCGCACCGAGGAATTCGCGAGCATAATCTCAGCGAGCACCGGCTGCTCCGATGATGATGCGGCTACCGAAGTTGCCGACTCCGTCGCCGAGTGGTTCCGCTGGGCGGCGTGGGCGGACAAGTTCGACGGACGTGTGCACGAGACTACCATGCACGGACTGGTTCTGGCACTCAACGAGGCGATCGGTGTCGTCGGAGTGATCTGCCCCGATTCACGACCACTACATGGATTCACCCGACTGGTGGCACCACTGCTCGCCATGGGCAACACCGTGGTGGCGATTCCCTCAGAAGCACACCCGCTGGCGGCCGCTGGCATCTACCAAGTGCTGGAAACCTCTGACCTTCCCGGCGGCGTACTGAACTTCGTCACCGGGTTGCGCCAAGAGATTGTCAGTACCCTTGCGGAACACGACGGTGTCGACGCCATCTGGTCCGCTGCGGGCGACATCGCCGAGGTGGAGGTGGCCAGTGCTGGAAACATGAAGAGAGTCTGGAACGCGGACACAAGCGCGGCCGACGAGGAATTGCTCAGAGCGGCGATTCAGGTGAAGAACATCTGGCTGCCACACGGTGTCTGATGCCGCAGGCCGCGGGCCGCTTCATGTGAGAATCAGTCCTCAGTCTCAAGGATGGTTATATCTCGACTTATGGAGGTCGGCGGCGCCCAGCGTGTGATGGTTTTCCCAGAGACTGCAGAATCCACGCATGGCGTGGATTCGTCAGGCACCAGGGCCAACAACTGATGCTACGACTCCGAGCAAGCCGATGGTGATGACGAGGACCACGGAAGTCCGCAGTGCGCGTATTCGGAGTTCGTCTTCGCTGTCTTCACGGAAGGTGAGGTAACAGAGATAGACCATGACGATGATCATCATGTGCTTGATTAGCATCACCGAGGTCCAGCGATTTGCGAAGAATTCGAGGAGCGAGGGGTGTCCCGGTTGGTAGAGTCTCATCAGGCCTCCGGTGAGGTTGAAGACGAGGCCGACGATGGTCAGGCGCTTTCCCATCAGACTGAGGCCTGAGGAGAACGAGATTTCTGTTTCCGGGCTCTCATCAAGGTGTCGTTTGACGTGGTAATAGAGAATCAGAATGCCCGATAAAAGCAACATCGAGCCGAGGCTGTGCAGGCTATTTGCAAGAATCATCATGTCGAAACCCCCTAGAAGTGCTCTCCAAGATGATTCGCCGGCTTCGTCGCCGTGAGCCGCGACCGATGATGAGAGGAGCGAGGTCAGTGTGGTTGCGATGAGTAGTCGACCTGTTGGCAGATTGTTCGGTGGTCGATTCATGAGCTGGCGGTCACTCGGTGGTCGATTACTGAGGGACCGATACGTGTTGCCCATGTTGGTCACATACTCGGCTGTTGACTATTGATTCTTCCTCAAAACGGCCTCTGGCAAGCTCACAGGGCCGGTTATGTGTTTAATGCGGGGCATCGCGTGTTCTGATTCATGGCGCGCGCGGCGATTGTCTGTATCACGTTCGCGTTGATGCTCAGCGCGGTGCCGAATGTGGCTGCTCACGACGAGCCTCCGGTCGCTGCAGGGATGATTCTCGCGCTGTCGGGTTCGGGTGGAGACTTTGACTTGATTCGCGAGACTCCGGCTGAGGCCAGCCAGGGTTCACGCGACATCGTCGGCGGTGTCGATGTCGATCTCGGTGTCTGGCTGAGCGCGCCGCTTGAGAACGATCTTTCGATTGTTTCAGGCGACATCATGGTGGTGATGTGGGCGCTGCCTTTGGTGCCAGTCATTGGAGATGGCATCGAATTCACTATTACGGTGTCGATTGATGGTGAGGTCATCGACTCGCACACCTCCGATGTGGTGTCGATGATTGAACCGCTGATCTGGACCGCCGTGCCATGGTTCGCGCCGAATATCGAGTTCAATGCCTCGGCGGGACAGCAGTTCGAACTGCACGCCAGCGCGATGCTGGACGGTGTCGGCTCGGCCCGGGTGCAATGGGGCAATGAGATGGATTCACCGGCGACTTTTTCGATTGAGAATTGGTTATTGGTGCGGGAGGAATCACAGGTTCCGACCGAAGAATCTTCGCAACTTGAGGCCAAATTCAATACCCCGTGGAACTGCTCTGACATCGACGCGGTGACACTTGAAACAAAGGGACCAGTCGACATCACGACATGGCTTGGGAGGACGGAGGCGAGTCTGAAACGCGTGCGCTCACGCGCGAGGAATGCACCTTCGCCCTCGACCTCGCACAGATCGAAGGAACTCACCTGACGCTATGGAAAGTGAGTATGAGTGACGGTGGCATCATCAATCAAAGCGGCAACTTCGAAGTCATGGCTCTTGAGCCTGAGGGAGTGACTCAACCATTGCACGTGAACCTGCTCGGTGGCGTCATGGGGGCTCTGCTGGCAGGCGTTCTTTTAGTGGCCGAAGTCAGTCGCAAAGTGTATCCNGAGCGCTTCGAAGGTCNGGAATCACTCGGTTATTTCGAGCGACTGCAAAGCGGCTTCTCAGCAGAGCAGTTGGCTGTAATCGGCATCGCGGTCTTGGTCGGAGCTTTGACCAATCTGACGGTCACAATCATCCTCTTCGCTGTGCTTTATGCTTCGCTCTGGTCNATCAATGATTGATGAGAGCCGAGCCAGCGGCCGAATCAGGCATCTTCCTCTGGGATTTCGTAACCCCTGACGCGGTGAANTTTCAACATGTGCGCTTCGGCATTTCGTGGTTTCAAGCGCGCTGAACAATGTGGACAATCGATGAAATCACCGCTGCTCGAGCGCGACTTTGTTGAGCGTGATTCGGTGCTCGACTTCGGGCCTCGCATCTTGACGACGAGGCCCGCGATACTGCCGACGATCAGTGCGACGAGAAGAAACGAGGCGGCGAGGGTGTGAAAGAAGCCAGGGTCGTTGTCCAATTGCAGGTCGTCAGTGACGTATCTGTCCTCCTCCAACGGTTGTCCATCAGCGCCTTGCAGGTCGATGATGTGCTCGAATTTTTGTCCGTCGACATCGAGTACAATCTTCATTCCGTGGTCGCCGGAGTGGATATGCAGAATCAACTCGTAATTGCCTGAGAATCCAGTGCTGTCGGCACGTTCTATGTTATTTCCACAAAGTGAAGAATCGGTCGCATCTTCTGAACAATCTATCTCGACAGTCATCCAGCGCATGACCTCACCATCTGGCGAGAGAACCTTGCCTTCGATGGC
>JGI26061J44794_1001025_pt1 | contig 11611 bp, 12 predicted proteins | sample MarorgKNORR_S2LV_5_FD_44794 | JGI IMG/M metagenome (IMG submission 44794) | reverse complement strand
ATTTTACTTTGGAAAAAAGTTTGGAAAGAAAAAAATATTACCAGATGTTAGTCCGAAAAAGACCTGGGTGGGCACAATTGCAGGATTTATGTGTTCTGTAGTTTTCTTATTAATACTCAACCAGGCTGGATATTTTCCAGATATATTTTCCATAGTTGATGTAGCAGCCTTAGGTATTATCACCGGATTATTTGGGCAATTTGGAGATTGGGCAGAATCATTATTAAAGCGAGAGGCAGGAGTGAAAGATACGAGCAATTTTCTGGCAGGGCATGGAGGCATTTTAGACCGATTTGATTCCCTAACCTTTGCAGCTCCCCTTACCTTAATTTATTGTACATATTTTATTAAGACAGGATAGAAAATTAAAGCAGAAGATATAAAAATCATTTTAGCTACAGACTGTGGTTCTACCACAACCAAGGCAATATTAATTCAATATAGAGAGGGTACCTACCGTTTAACACATCGTGGTGAAGCGCCTACAACGGTTGAAGCGCCATTTGAAGATGTTACTCGTGGAGTAATAAATGCTATTCTGGAAATAGAAGAGCTTTCAGGACGAAAGCTATTAGACGGTGAAAATATTATTTCTCCCACTCATGATGAAACCGGAGTTGACATTTATATTTCTACCAGTTCTGCTGGCGGTGGGTTACAAATGATGGTTGGGGGTGTGGTGAAAAGTATGACTGGCGAAAGTGCACAGAGAGCAGCGCTGGGTGCAGGAGCAATTGTCATGGATGTTTTGGCATCAAACGATGGTCGTCTCTATCATGAAAAAGTCCAACGGATTCGCCAATTACGTCCCGATATGATATTGCTTTCCGGAGGTATTGACGGAGGTACCATCACCCATGTGGTGGAACTCGCTGAAGTCTTAGAGGCTGCCAATCCCAAGCCAAGGTTGGGTATAAATTTCAAGTTGCCGGTTATTTTTGCTGGAAATAAAAATGCAAGAGAACCCATAAAAGAAAGACTTGGAGAAATAACAGATTTAATAACTGTTGATAATATCAGGCCTACGCTAGAGGAGGAAAACCTGCAACCCAGCCGGGATAAAATCCACGATCTATTTATGGAACATGTAATGGCTCAGGCTCCGGGATATAAAAAATTAATGGGTTGGACAGATGCCCCAATAATGCCTACACCTGGGGCTGTTGGTGAAATCATTAAAAAAATTGCAGAAGCAGAAAATATTTCTGTAGTTGGTGTGGATATTGGCGGTGCAACAACCGATGTGTTTTCAGTTTTCCAAAAACAGTTCAATAGAACAGTTAGTGCAAATCTTGGTATGAGTTATTCAGTCTGTAATGTTCTGGCTGAATCAGGGTTTAACAATGTGGCTCGCTGGGTTCCATTTAATATGGATGAGACAGATCTCACCAACAGAATTGGTAATAAAATGATCCGCCCCACAACAATTCCCCAGTCATTGGAAGCATTGATAATTGAACAGGCAATTGCTAGAGAAGCCCTCAGGCTTTCTTTTGAACAGCATAAAGAATTTGCAGTTCATCTTAAAGGCGTTCAGATTGAACGTACTATTTCAGATGCATTTGAACAAACCAGTTCCGGTGAAACCNTGGTAAATCTTATGGAACTGGATATGCTGGTTGGATCAGGGGGGGTATTATCNCATGCTCCCCGAAGACATCAGGCAGCCCGGATGCTGATAGATGCATTTCTTCCGGAAGGAGTTACCCAATTAGCTGTGGATTCTATTTTTATGATGCCTCAGCTAGGTATTTTATCCACAATCCATCCCNAAGCTGCAGTAGAAGTTTTTGAAAAAGATTGTCTCATTCGTCTGGGTACCTGCATCGCAGCGGTGGGGAAAGCAAAATCTGACCAGGTTATGCTGCAGTATGAAATATCATTACCAAGTGGAATAATTGTAGGAGACCTGAAATTTGGTGAGCTGAAGTTAATTCCTGCACCCTTTGAATCGCTNCAAGCNNAGCTCACACCAGGAAAAGGTTTAGATATTGGTGCCGGGAAAAATGAAGTGTTGGAAACAAATATATTTGGCGGAATTGTTGGAATAATTATAGATGGTCGGGGCAGACAGCCTTTTAACTTGACGAATAATACGGAAGATAGGGTTTCACAATTGAAAAAATGGTCAGAAGAAACAGGCGAATATCCCCAATTGGAAAATTCAAATGTCTAGATCTTACACTCCGGGGCTCAAAATTTTAGCACGGACTAAAATTATCAAAAAAAGACAGCTGCCAATGAAAGGTAATGTTCATTTGAAAATCGGTGATATTGTCAAATCGGATGCAATTGTAGCATCTACTGAATTACCCGGTAATGTGCAAATGCTAAATGTCGCAAATAAATTGAACATAGAACCTGAACATGTTCCGGAATGTATGTTGGTTGAACTGGATGAGTCCATTTATAAGGGGCAGATAATTGCTGAAAGCAAAGGTATATTTGGAATGTTTAAAAGCCAATTAAAATCCCCAATTGATGGAACGCTTGCGAACGTTTCAGAAATTACTGGGCAGGCTATTTTGTCAGAACCACCTATCCCGGTTGAGGTTGATGCCTATACATCAGGTACAATTACTGAAGTTGAGGATGAAGAAGGTGTTACCATTGAAACAGTAGGAGCCCTTGTTCAGGGAATTCTGGGGATTGGGGGTGAAAATCATGGAATATTAGAGGTTGTTACAACTTCGCCAAGTGATGAATTGACAGCTGAAATGATTCAGGAAAAGCATAAAAATATGGTTTTAGTTGGGGGATCATTTCTGACAAAGGATACATTTGAACATGCAAGGAAAATTGGAGTAGCCGGAATTGTTTCCGGTGGATTTGACTATACTGATTTATCAAAAATTTTAGGATATTCTTTAGGAGTTGCTATAACCGGATCTGAGGATATTGGTCCCAGCTTAATTATTACCGAAGGCTTTGGCAGAATCAGCATAGCAGTAAGAACTTACGAATTGTTGGTTTCCAACAAAGGAAAGTTTGCCTCCATTAATGGCTCCACCCAAATTCGTGCTGGTGTAATACGGCCGGAAATATTAATCCCCGATGAAATTGGGAATGGTGAAATCGGAGAATTTGAGGAAGCCGATTTAGCTATTTCTGATGGATCATTAATTCGTGTGATCCGAGCACCCTATTTTGGCAGGGTGGGTAAAGTGAAGTCCTTACCCCCAGAACTGCAAAAAATGGAATCTGAAACAATGGTACGGGTTGCCGAAATAGAATTTGAAGATGGCACTATTGAAATTATACCCCGAGCTAATTTAGAAATGATCCTCACGTGATCTCTGATAGTTTATCAATATCCAATACAGAAAAGCAGTTGATCACAGGCTTGGCAGACAAGATTGTTCAGCGAGGTCTGGCTGTCCCGGCTATATTTTTTTTGGAAATGGTAAAATACATGTCATTTTTCGGGGGTCAGATNATGGTATTTTTTGGACCCATTATTACAGTATTTTTACGGGCTGAATCTTATTATAAATTTGCTGAACTGCTGGAAGATCGGAAAAATGTAGATTTCCTGCTTACTGAAATAGAACGCTTGGAAGACATATCAGAATCAAACAGAAAGTAAAATAGTATGAATTTTAAATTAGCCATAGCATTTATATTTTTTATCGGAGCAGTAGGACTGTATTCTCTGGGTGAAGGATCCTTGTTTCTAGAAGGTACACTCTTTAATTTTGCCGCTGTCATACTAGTTTCCGTTACCCTTTATTTTTATATAGACAAAGCAAAATCTGGTGAAGATATTTTTCTCAGGCCAATCGCTGGCCTTAAAGCCTTTGAAGAAGCAGTTGGACGGGCGACCGAAATGGGAAAATCAGTTCTGTTTGTCCCAGGTATATCAGACATGGATCAAGTAGAAACCGTTTCCGGTTTAATCCTTTTAGGTCATGTGGCAGGAATGACAGCCCAGTATGAAGCGGGACTGAATGTCCCAGTGTCTAAGTCTATTGTCATGGAAGCCGGGCGTGAGACGTGCCGAGAAGCCTATCTTAAAGCCGGCCGGCCGGATTTATATTATGATGATATGGTGCATTATTTAACGGATGACCAATTTGCTTATGCCGCTGGAGTGAACGGTATCATGATTCGGGAAAAACCTGCTGCAGTATTCTACCAGGGGAAATTTTATGCTGAATCCCTGATACTCGCAGAAACAGGGAATTCAATTGGAGCCATCCAGATTGCAGGTACAGGGTCGCCCGCCCAGATTCCATTTTTTGTAACTGCCTGTGATTACACCCTTATTGGTGAAGAATTTTTTGCAGCCAGCGCCTACCTGTCAAAAAAACCTGAGTTACTGGGAAGCATTAAAGGCCAGGATATTGTGAAATTCATTGTGATGGCGGCGATGGTGGCTACTGTGATTCTCCATGGTGTTTTCCAGGCGGGGTGGATAGGTTTTGATTTTGTTACTATATTTGGAATAAATTAAGGAAATCGAATGTTTTTAAAACGACATGTACCTTTATTGATTGTAATAGGAGTTGGACTATTAACTCTGTTTGGTCATTTTATTAATCACCCGGGAATTCAAAACTTTGTNGATAATGATTCAACCCAGTGGTTTGACATTATTGCCTCATTNGCAATTTTTCTAGGATCCCTGAATATGTTAAAGCTACAAGTCATTAAAATATTCCGGAAACAGAAGAACTGGCAGTACAGCATCCTGGCAGTTTTGGGTTTTTCTTTTGCTATTTTTGCTGGTTTTTTCTACAGGGGCGCCAATTATATTGTAATTTCAGAAATAGAAAAAGAGGATATCCGCCCGGTGGCTGTATTGCTGGCATCGGAACTTGGCCTGGATCCTATACCAATAGCTGATAAGATTAGTAATTCACCATCTGCCTACGAAATCCCTAAAATATTTTTGACAAAATCAAGAGCTGAAATGTTTATGGATCAACTCGGGACCTATAATATTGAAACGAAATTAGGGGTGAAGCCATGGGGAACGCATTTGCAGACAGAGGGCTCCCTTTTTTCATGGATGTTCTTTAATATTTTCAATCCACTTTCCGCCACAATGTTTGCCCTCTTGGCATTTTTGTGGCATCTGCATCTTACCGGGCATTCCGCATAAGGAATTTTGAGGCAACTCTTTTACTGATTTCGGGCATCATTTTAATGCTGGGCAGGGTGCCTGTTGGCGAATTAATTCCCTGGTGGGTTGTGGCAGCTATGATAATGTTTGGAGTTGGTGCAATAGCGGCACCCTGGATTAAAGATAGGAAGATTTTATTCAGCGTCGTCTCAGGTGGGATAGTTCTATTTTTTATTGCAGGATATTCGCTGGGTTGGAATCAGTCTCCTCCCCAAGTATTATTGATACCAGTCATTCAAGACTGGATATTTGATTATCCCACAACAGCCGGCTCAAGGGCTTTAATGATTGGTATTGCACTTGGAATTGTGGCCACTTCCTTCCGAATTATTGTAGGCATTGAACGCTCATTTTTAGGAGAATAATTTATGGAATTGCTAAAAAAAATATTAATCAAACTGGGCTCACTAGATCGGCGGATTATTTTTCTGCTGGTGGGACTGTCTGTATTACTGCCCCTGCTTTATCCGGAATATGTGTCTTTGCCAATCCGCCCAAAGCCCCATTCCACAAAAGTATTTGATGAACTTAATAAACTGGATGCCGGCGATAAAGTATTGTTATCATTTGAATACGGTCCCAGTACAATGCCGGAAATTCATCCTATGGCAATTGGGGTACTGCGGCATCTATTCGCAAAAAATATTTTGATTTATGGATTTGCGTTATGGCCCGATGGGAGTTTCATGTCTACTAGGGCTTTTTCACAGGTTGCTGAGGAGTTAAATAAAGAATATGATACTGATTATGTAAATCTGGGGTATAAGCCGGGCGGTGAAGCAGTGATTAAGGGTATTGCTTCCGATATTCGTACCATGTACACGGTTGATCTTAAGGGGAACCTTATCAATGACCTCAAGATGATGGAGGGTATAAAAAATGTTGAAGATTTTGATTTTGTTGTCAGCTTTTCAGCCGGGGACCCAGGCTCAAAGCAATGGGTGCAGTTTGCTACGGATCCCAAGAACATTCCTTTTACTACTGGCTGCACATCAATTCAAGTAACGGATATAGTGCCCTATGTTGAGAATGGCCAGATCAGGGGAATATTGGCTGGGATGCCTGGAGCTGCCGAATACGAAAAACTAGTTGAAGATGAACTTGAAAGAATTGGAAAAGAAACTGAACCGGGTGAAGCAACCGGTATGATGGCAGCGCAATCCATTGCCCATGTGGTGATTGTCATTTTTATTATTTTTGGAAATATCACTTATTTTCTCACAAGAAGCAAGAAAAGGAAGGGCAATTAATGACAGCGGAAATGTTAGGTGCATGGGTAGTTGTATTTCTAACCTTCTGTATATTCAGTTATTTATTTGATGATAATCCATTTTATAAAGCAGCTGAGCATTTATTTATAGGAGTATCTGCCGGGTATTGGGTTGCAATGTCCTTCTGGCAGCAGGTGCAGCCTAACTTATTTGGAAGATTATGGCCCAAATTAATAGATATTTCTAAGGGGTCAGTGCTGAAGTCCATATGGTATGGAATCTATGAAGTATTCAATTTTATTTCCACCGGGTTTGGCATCTTAGACCGCAGTATATTTCCTGAAGGAGGAATTGTTGGATTTACTGAAATTCAGATTATGTATATTATTCCTTTTATCCTTGGATTGTTAATGCTTACCAGATTAATTCCGGGTTTGGGATGGCTTGCCCGTTGGCCATTGGCATATATTGTGGGCATGGCAGCCGGACTTAGGTTCTACGCATATTTAAACTCCGATATATTAATTCAAATTCAATCGGCTGCAATAGATTTTACTGCTGATTGGATTAGCATCTTCAATGCACTTATTATCTTTATAGGCACACTGACCGGACTGATTTATTTCTTTTTTTCCAAGGAACATAAGGGCTCAATTGGTAAGCTCAGTAAAATTGGAATTTATTTTTTAATGATAAAATTCGGAGCATCCTTTGGCTTTGCTGTCATGGGTCGTATTTCTCTCCTAATTGGGAGATTCAATGAATTAAAAAATTATAGCACTGCTGAATTTAATTATGCCACACCCATCATTTTAATTTTCGTTATTATCTGTTTAGCTATTTGGTCATTTGCCTGGAAAGGCCGTGGAAGCGAACCTTCAGCGGGATAATGGGTGAAATTTTATTTATTTTAAAGTAATTGGAGACTAATTGAAGGAAATTCTACAATCCCTTGGGATAAAAGAAAATAATTTTGGAGCCTGCATCGCCGCAGGAAATTGGTCAACCACCACTAATGCGGGTGTGCTTGAATCGGTGAATCCGGCCACAGGGCAGGTGATCGCCAATGTGTATCAATGTTCTGAGGATGATTATGAAATAATAATTAGTGAATCACTGAAAGCCTTTGAAGAATGGCAGATGGTTCCGGCTCCCATTAGAGGGCAGTTGGTGCGGGAAATGGGCGAGGAACTCCGCAGGAAAAAGGATATGCTGGGAAGCCTTGTGGCTCTTGAAATGGGTAAAATCAAGGCCGAGGGTGATGGTGAAGTGCAGGAAATGATTGACATCGCCGATTTTGCTGTAGGACTCTCCCGCCAATTATACGGCTTGACCATGCATTCTGAACGGGTGAAACACCGCATGTATGAACAGTGGCATCCTTTAGGCATTTGCGGTGTGATTTCAGCCTTTAACTTTCCCGTAGCAGTCTGGGCATGGAACGCTTTTATTGCAGCTGTTTGCGGAGATATTACCGTTTGGAAACCCTCATCAAAGGCACCCCTCTGTGGAATTGCCATCCAGAATATTTGTAATGAGGTTCTGGAAAAACATGGCTATAAGGGAATCTTCAATTTAATAATCGGCAGAGGATCTGTCATCGGGGAGCGACTGATTAATGATAAAAGAGTTCCCCTTATTTCTGCAACCGGAAGTACCCGCATGGGTAAGCGAATTGGTGAAGTTGTGGGTGGCAGATTGGGAAAAACAATTTTAGAACTTGGCGGTAACAATGCCATTATAGTTGATGAAACAGCCAATATGGATTTGGTTATTCCAGCCATTTTATTTGGCGCCGTAGGTACGGCGGGACAGCGTTGCACCAGTACCCGCAGGATAATCGTTCACAGCAGTATTTATGAAAGCCTGGCTGAAAATTTAAAAAGCGCTTATCAGCAGGTACAAATTGGTAATCCACTGAATGACAAAACGCTCATGGGACCCCTTATTGATAGAGGAGCGGTGGATGATTATCTAGCTGCGTTGGAAAAAGTAAGACAGGAAGGCGGTGAGATACTCTGCGGGGGCAAGGAAGTGGATGGAGAAGGGTTTTATGTGCTGCCCACTATTGTGAAAGCAGAAAATAGTTATGAAATAGTTCAGGAAGAAACTTTTGCTCCCATTCTCTACCTGATTCCTTATGATAATTTAGAAGAGGCCATCCAATTGCACAATGGAGTACCTCAAGGCCTTTCTTCTTCCATTTTTACTACCAATGTTATGAATTCAGAAACATTTCTTTCACATGAGGGTAGTGACTGTGGTATAGCCAATGTTAATATAGGCACATCAGGCGCTGAGATTGGCGGTGCATTTGGTGGTGAAAAAGATACCGGTGGTGGCAGGGAGTCAGGTTCAGATGCCTGGAAAGGATATATGCGCCGGCAAACCAATACCCTGAATTGGAGCCGGGAATTACCTCTGGCCCAGGGAATAAAATTTAACCTTGATTAGGAAGTATTGCGAGAATAGAGATGTCAGTAGATTCTAAACAGGTAAGAACAACTTTAGGTAAACATATTCTTGCAGATGGATATGAGCCTGTAATGGATTTGGAGAAAAGCCATGGCTCATGGCTGGTGGATGAACGAGATGGTACAGAATATCTGGATATGTTTTCCATGTTTGCCTCCGGAGCTGTGGGATATAATCATCCGGATATTGAAGCTCAAAAGGAACGTCTTACCTTGGCGGCCTTGTATAAACCCACTCTCTCGGATATTTATAATGTATTTTATGCTGAATTTCTAGAAACATTTTCCAGGATAGCAATCCCTGAATATCTGCCTCATACTTTTTTTATTGAAGGTGGCGCTCTGGGAGTGGAAAACGCACTCAAAGTTGCCTTTGACTGGAAAGTCCGCAAAAATATGGCAGCCGGAAAAGGCGAAAAGGGCAGCAAGGTCATTCATTTTAAACAGGCATTTCATGGAAGAACAGGTTATACACTGTCACTCACCAATACAACCGATCTAAGAAAGACAATGTATTTTCCTAAGTTCGACTGGCCTCGAATTGATATCCCAAAGCTTTCCTTTCCAATCACCGATATAGTTTTACAGGAAGTTGAAAAAAATGAACAGTTAGCAGTTGACCAGATCAAAACTGCCCTTACAAATAATCAGGATGATATTGCAGCATTAATTATTGAGCCAATTCAAGGTGAAGGAGGCGACAATCATTTTCGGGATGATTTTTTTGTAGCACTTCGCCAACTTTGTGATGAAAATGAGATGTTATTCATATTGGATGAAGTCCAGACAGGAATTGGCATTACCGGAAAATGGTGGGCACATCAACACTTTTCCGTAAAACCAGATATTATTTCATTCGGAAAGAAAACACAAGTATGTGGATTGCTTGCTGGCCACAGGGTTGAAGAAGTTAAAAATCATGTATTTTCTGAATCCAGCCGGATTAATTCAACCTTTGGTGGAAATTTAGTTGACATGGTTCGCTTCCAAATAATCTTGGAAATAATTGAGCAAGAACAATTACTTGAGAATGCGAAAACCATGGGAGAATTTCTACTGGGTGAAATGAGGAATCTTGCTGAAGAATTCCCTGCCTATGTTACCAATCCAAGGGGATTGGGATTATTTGCAGCGTTTGATTTACCATCCCAAACTGAAAGAGATAAAGTGATCGCTGGCCTATTAAAAAATAAGTTACTCATGTTGCCATCCGGTGATAATGCAATTCGTTTCAGGCCTCATTTAAATGTTGCCCGAGAAGATTTGACAACAGCATTAGAGATAATTAATTCCACAATTAAAGCTACTCTGAATTAGGTGTCCGGAACACTTTATGTGGTTGGTACACCTATTGGAAATCTGTCAGATTTAACCTTCCGTGCTGAAACAACTCTAAAGTCAGTGAATCTCATTGCCGCCGAAGATACCCGTACCAGTCGTATTTTATTAAGGCATTATAATATTAGTACACCCTTAATCGCCTATCATGATAATAATGAGATTAACCAGGCAAAAAATTTAGTTAATAAATTAAATTCTGGAGATTCAATTGCAATTATTTCAGATGCCGGTACACCCTGCATTAGTGACCCGGGATACAGGGTGGTGAATTTGGCAAAAAAGGAGGGGATTAAAGTCATAACCATTCCCGGTCCTTCAGCAGTTACTGCTGCACTTTCTATTTCTGGTCTTCCCACTGACCATTTTTATTTTGAGGGGTTTTTACCTCCTAAAAAGGGGAGAAAGAGCCACTTTGAATTATTAGAATCTCTGCCTGCAACTGTCGTAATTTTCGAGTCTCCACATAAAGTGCTTCGAACATTGAGGGATATCCATAATTATTGGGGAAACCGTATTATTTCTGTTTGTCGGGAATTAACCAAAATATTTGAGGAATCATTTTTAGGAACAGTGGAAGATGCTGAAAATTATTTTGTAAAGTCTAAACCCAAGGGAGAATTTGTTGTATTGGTTGCAAAAAAAGGATACACTCTGGATTAATGTTAGTTGGAAAACTGATTACATTTGAGGGGATCGATGGAGCTGGTAAATCCACCCAGATTCAATTACTGGAAGCTGAATTTAATAAGTTAGGGATTCTGTATAAAACTTTCAGAGAACCTGGTGGAACTGACCTTTCGGAAAAAATACGGGAAATCCTTTTGGATAAAGACAATTTAGAATTATACTCTAATGCTGAAAGCCTATTATTTGCAGCAGCACGGGCACAATTGACAGTTGAACAAATAAAACCAGCCATTGCAAAAGGTGAATGTGTAATTTGTGATAGATTTACAGATAGCACTATTGCCTATCAAGGGCATGGCAGGGGATTGAATATTAAAAATTTAGAAATAATAAACAATATTGCGACTGAAGGGCTGACCCCCGATATAACCTTTATATTGGACATTGACCCGGGGAAAGCTTCTGAGAGAATGAGGGCTGAATCACCCGATCGAATGGAAGCTGCAGGTATTGATTTTTTCCAAAAAATTCGCCAGGGGTATCATCAAATTATGGAACAATTCCCATACCGATGTATCGTAATAAATGCGGAGCAATCACAAGAAAATATATCTAACGAAATTAATCAAATAATAATGAAAAGATTTAAAGAGGAATTGACATGCAGTTAATGATAAAATGGTTCATATTTATACTTATTTTTCTAATTCCTGTTATTGGACAGGAGAAAAAGAAAAAGTCGAAATCCATTTCGTCCAAAAAGATAAATAAATTAGAATTTAGTAATGACCAAAATACCCAAGATTATCTGGATATGCTTGAAACAGCCTTTT
>JGI26061J44794_1001016_pt1 | contig 11667 bp, 14 predicted proteins | sample MarorgKNORR_S2LV_5_FD_44794 | JGI IMG/M metagenome (IMG submission 44794) | reverse complement strand
AGGGGAAGTGAATTTTGAAAAAAGCCAAACTGAAAAAATACCTTGCCAATACTATGTGGTTGAGAACACGATAAATGAAATGGAACTTTCTGTTACTTTTGAATTTTGTGATAAAGAAAACACAGTTAAAGTGATGGACTTTATCGCTAAATCAGAAGAAGAAGTTTGCGATTTCTAAATATGTTTCCTTCTTTTTTTCTCCTTAATTATATTGGATAATTCCCGGTTCATTTGTCCTGCAATGGAGGTGTTTTCTTCTGCTCGTCTTATAAGATATGGTATTACATCTTTCACTGGACCGTATGGAACATATTTGGTAATATAATACCCCTGTTTTGCTAAATTATACGATATATGATCACTCATACCGAGTAGTTGCGAAAAAATAATTCGCTTGTCATTTTTATCCAATTTGTGCTGGGCAATAAGCTCTGTAAGGTATGCTGAACTTTCTTCATTGTGCGTTGCACTGCAAAATGAAATTCTATTGATATTTTCCACACAAAACTTTTGCGCCAAATTGTAATCCTTATCCGTATCTTCTTTTTTTCTGTGTACTGGGCAAGGATAATTTAACCTATTTGCCCTTTCTTTTTCTTGCCTATGGTAGGCGCCTCTTACTAGTTTTAGCCCTACAAAATAATGATTATTTTCAGCATCAGTTAAAACCTCTTTTAAGTAAGTAATTCTGTCATTTCTGTATAGCTGAAGGGTATTGAAAATCCAAGCTTTTTCCCTATTGAATTTGCGCATCATTTCCCGGGCTATTTCATCAATAGCGGTTTGTATCCAACTTTCTTCTGCATCAATAAATAGGGGTACTTTTAGCTCAAATGCGGTTTTACAGATTTCATTTATTCTGCTGTAAAAATCTTCTTTTTCGGCTTGTTCTTTACTACTAAGTGCTTGATTTTTACTTAGCTTTTCTAATAAACCGAATGTAGTAATTCCAGTTGGCTTAAAAACTGAAAAAGGGATTTTCTCTGATTTGCTTGCTTTTATAATGGTCTCTATTATTTCATCTTTTGTTCGTGTAAAATCTTCTTCTGATTCCTTGCCTTCTGCCGAAAAATTCAAAATGGTTCCAATGCCAGATTGCCACAAATTATCTATTGTCGGCTGACTCTCATTAATAGAAGTTCCGCCACAAAATTGCTTGTAAATGGTAGCCTTTATAATTCCTTTAATTGGTAAACCAATTTTAATGGAGACTTTTAAAAGGAAAGTGAAGATTTTAGTGACAAATGGTTTGCCAATAATCCTGAACAAAAAATATGCTCTATTTAAATCCTTATCCGATTTGTCGGCATAAGTAACCTTATTATCATCAAATAAACCCATTGATTCCTTTTTTTTGCAAAAGTATAATTTTCAGTTAATTGTTATTGATTTATAGCTTTTAGTTATTGGTCTAAAATCTAATATCTCAGTGCTAGGGTCTATTTTATCTTTCTACAAATCATTAGCCCATCTCTTATTGGCATAAGGATGTTTTCTACCCTTTGGTTCTGTTGCACTTTTTTACTGTATGCTACAAGCGCTTTTGTTTCTTCATCTTGGGTTTTTTCTACTACTTTCCCGCTCCAAAGCACATTGTCAGCAATAATGTATCCGCCAATAGATAGTTTACTAAAAACCAAATCAAAATAATTGGAATAATTTTCTTTGTCGGCATCAATAAATACCAATTGGAATTCAGCTTCTATTGAAGGGATTATTTCCATTGCATTGCCTGTATGCTGAATAATATTTTTTTTGTATTCTGACATGTCAAAATACCTTTTTGCAAATAAGCTTACCTCCTCATCACATTCAATGGTGTGCAATTTCCCCTTTTCTCTTAAACCCTCTGCCATGCAGAGTGCAGAATAACCAGTATAAGTTCCAATTTCCAATATATTTTCAGGGGAAATCATTTTACTAAACAAACTTAGTGCTCTGCCTTGCAAATGCCCGGAAAGCATTCTAGGTGTCATTACTTTTGCCCATGTTTCTCTATTTAGTTTGGCAAGCAAATCACTTTCTTTTGCCGTGTATTTTAAGGCGTATTTTTCTATTTCTGTTGGTAAAAAATCCATATTTTTGGTATAAAAAAAGCCACATAATTGTGGCTTTTAATAGTTTATATTAAAGTTTTATTCTTCTGAACTTTCATCATCCCCTTCTTCTACATCATCCGTTTTTGCACAACAAGATTTTGTACATCCTTCTCCACATTTTTTGGCCGCTTTTGATGAGCAACTACTTTTTTTACTAAAATTAAAGCCGCTATTAGCGCCATTTGAATAATTTTTGGAAGATTTTTTGTAGCTTCCTTTTTTTCCAGAGCATCCTTTTCTTTTGCTTTTACAGCATGATTTTAGTTGTTTAGCCGAGCATTCCTTTCCTGATTTTTTACAAATTATCTTACCATCTTTATTGGTTGTGAATGGACATTTATCCGTTCCCCAATCTGGACAATTNGCTTTAAACTGTTCATCAGCCGAAAGTACGGTAGTAACATCTTCTGTAGCAGTTTGTGCTACCACATTGCCTAACCCTACAAAAAGAAAGGCAAGTAGTACAATGGTTAATTTCTTCATAATTATGTGGTTTTTAATAATTTATATTTAAGTTTTATTCTTCTGAATTGCCATCCTCATCACTATCTGAGGATTCATCTGTTTTTGCACAACAAGCTTTTGTGCAACCCTCACCACATTTTTTTACTACTTTTTTTGAGCAAGAATAACTTTTTCCTGTTTTACTAAAGCTAAAACCAGCATTTGATCTGCTAGAATTTCTGTTGCTTGAATATTTTCCTTTTGAACATCCAGAGTATCCTTTTCTTTTACCCTTACAACATTTACCTTTTGACTTATTAACGCATGCCTCACTACATATTTTTCCAGTTTTTGTGCATATTAATTTGCCATCTGCAGTTTTTGTCCATGGACATTCTTTTTTTACTTCATCTGTTTTTGTTTCTGTTGTAGCGTCTGTTTGTGCTACCACATTTCCAAGCCCTACAAAAAGGAAGGCAATCATTACAATGGTTAATTTTTTCATTTCTTTTTTTTTTGATTAATAGATGGGCAAATATAGTAAAATATTTTAAAGTTTTATAATATTAAGAGCTTTGAAGAAAGGAAATTAAAAGAGAAACGTTAATAAGTAGCAATCACGCTTAGCCCTCCTTTTACTTTTTGATTAAGTTCGGCACATACTTTAGTATCAATGGGTAAAAATACATCCACCCTTGAACCAAATTTAATAAAGCCAAGTTCATCAGCTGCTGCTGCGCTATTGCCAACAGTAGCATAAGTAACAATTCTTCTAGCTACCGCCCCTGCAATTTGCCGAAACAATACAGAGATTTTATCATTTTCCACCACCACAGTGTTTCTTTCGTTATCGGTAGATGCTTTTGGGTGCCAAGCCACCAAAAACTTCCCAGCATGGTATTTGCTATATACAATCTTTCCNCCNATTGGATAAAGGTTGTTATGTACATTTAAGGGCGACATAAAAATAGATATTTGCAAGCGCTTATCTTTATAATATTCGTTTTCCTCTGTCTGTTCTATCACCACCACTTTTCCATCACAAGGGGCGTACACGCATCCTTCTTTCCTTTGAAAATCTCTTTTTGGAACCCTGAAAAAATAAACAGATATTATAAATAAGAATATAGCAATAGGCAAAGTGAAAAACCAAAATATAACTTCAGAATTCCAATAAGTAATATAATTTACCAATGTAAAAATCAGGATTTCGTTTCTAAGGATTTTATAACCTTCTTTGTGTATTGTCATCTGTTAAATGAGATTATGATAAATATAAAGCGCAGGAATGCTAATCATAAATGCATCCATTCTATCAAGCATACCACCATGCCCAGGAATGAAATTTCCAGTATCTTTTACTCCTGCTTCTCTTTTATAATGTGATTCTATAAAATCACCTAAAGTTGCTGTAAAAGGTAAAAATATACTGATTACTATAGGGCAATATACCGTATTTTCTGGTAAAAAATACATAGTTGAAAGATAAGCCGCTATTATCGTAAAAACGAATCCTCCTATAAATCCTTCCCACGATTTTTTGGGAGAAACTGAGGGGAGTATTTTGTGCTTTCCGAATTTCATTCCAACCAAGTAGGCGAAAGTATCGAATGTCCAAGTAAGGATAAACATAAGAAGAACTAATTCAGTTTCAAGAAAATGGATTAATAAAAGAGGAGATACTACATAAAGGAAGGCAAGTATTTTTGTTTTTCCTTTTCTGAGCTTGTACATTTCAGAAAGACATACCAAGAGAATAACTGCAAAAAGAATATGAAAAGAGAGCTGGGAATAAAAAGTTCCAAACCACATAATGACAACATATATTGCTCCTGAAAGTGCTCTTTTAAGCGTTTGGTTCATCTTCTTGTTTGTTTATCAGATTTTTGGCGTTCAATACATCTTTGCTAGTCACAAAAAGCTCAACATCTCCAAAAACCAAATAAGAAGAATCTTTTTTGTTAATTGATATTGCTCTGATGTTGTGATTAAGTAGGAACCCTTTTAATAGTTCAATTTTATAAGGTTCGGTTGAAGTATAAACTTTTATCCAATTGTTGGTCACCAATTAGGATTTTGATTTTTTATTTTTTTTGGCTGCTTGTTTGTCCATCTCCAATAATTTTTCTTCTTCAAATGAGCTCCATTTTCTTTTGCCAAAAATCTTTTCCAAATTTTCTTTGTAAATCACCTCCTTATCAAGCAAAAGTTCAGCCAATTCCATTAGTTGTTTCTTGTGTTTACCTAATATCGATTTAGCTCTTATATATGCTTTTTCAATTAGTTTGGATACTTCTTCATCTATCACTTTGGCAGTGGCTTCACTATAAGGTTTTGTAAAATAATAATCTTGCCCAGACGAATCGTAATAACTTCTGTTTCCCACCTTTTCATTCATACCATAAACACTTACCATGGCATAAGCCATTTTAGTTACTTTTTCCAAATCACTGAGTGCACCAGTGGAAATTCTATTAAAGAAAACATCTTCAGCGGCTCTACCTCCAAGTGCTGCACAGAGTTCATCCAAAAATTGCTCGGTGGTGGTTAGTTGTCTTTCTTCAGGTAAATACCAAGCAGAGCCCAATGACCTTCCTCTTGGTACGATTGTAACTTTTACAAGTGGTGAGGCGTATTCTAACATCCAGCTTACAGTAGCGTGTCCTGCTTCATGGTATGCAATTGTTTTCTTTTCTTCAGGTGAAATAATCTTGGATTTTTTTTCCAATCCACCAATAATTCTGTCTACTGAATCTAAAAAATCCTCTTTTTCTATTTTCTTTTTTGATTTTCGTGCTGCAATAAGTGCAGCTTCATTACACACATTGGCAATATCAGCACCAGAGAATCCGGGTGTTTGCCGTGCCAAAAAGTTAACATCAATACTTTTGTTAAGCACAAGTGGTTTCAAATGAACATTGAAAATTGCTTTTCTTTCTGCCAAATCAGGTAGGTCTATATATATTTGNCTATCAAACCTTCCAGGACGAACCAGCGCTTTATCCAGNACATCTGCACGGTTTGTTGCAGCCAGTACAATTACCCCCGTATTTGTACCAAAACCATCCATTTCCGATAATAACTGGTTAAGGGTATTTTCTCTTTCATCATTGCTTCCAGTTATTGAATTTTTTCCTCTTGCTCTTCCAATAGCATCAATCTCATCAATAAAAATAATGGATGGCGCTTTTTCTTTTGCTTGTTTAAATAAATCCCGAACACGTGAAGCACCAACCCCCACAAACATTTCTACAAAATCGGAACCAGAAAGTGAGAAAAAAGGCACTTTTGCCTCACCAGCAACTGCTTTTGCTAAGAGTGTTTTACCAGTTCCTGGAGGTCCAATAAGTATTGCTCCTCTTGGAATCTTACCTCCTAAACGAGTATATTTATTAGGATTTTTCAAGAAATCAACAATTTCTTCCACTTCCACTTTTGCTTCTTCCAAACCAGCTACATCCTCAAATGTTACTTCCACTTTTGCTCTATCAAACAAAGTAGCTTTAGATTTTCCAATATTAAAAATTTGTCCACCACCAACGCCTCCACCACTCATCCTTTTCATAATGAAAAACCAAATTGCAATAAAAAAAACAAGAGGAAGAATCCATCCTAAAATATCTCCTAAAACATCTTTTTCAGTTTTGTAAGTTACGCTTATCTTGTCATAATTATCAAATTCGGCTTGGGCGTCATTTAGTTGCTGATTAAATGTTTCAACCGAGCCAATCTCAAAATAAAAATGTGGTCCTTTTGTTGATGCTCCTCCAAGTGGTTTTTGGTTTGCATCTCTGAATTTTTCTTCATCCAAATACTCTTTTTTAATATAAATCTGGGCAATTTCTCTGTTTACAATCACCACTTTTTCTACCTTTTGTTGTTGCAACATTTCCCTATCAAACTCTTGCCAAGAAGTTTGCTTTGCAGTATCAAAGTTAAGCATTTGTAAGCCAAAAAAGATAATCGCTATAATAGCATACACCCAAATAATATTAAACTTAAAAATATTTTTAGATGATTTTGGCTGCTGATGTTTCTCTTTTCTTTTTGTCATTTTATCTTTTTATGCCGTTTGTTCAATGTATTTTATCTGAGCATCAGCCCATAAACTTTCTAATTTATAAAAATCCCTTTTTTCTTTATTAAACACATGAACCACCACATCAAAATAATCCATTAGAATCCATTCTTTATTGCTTTCCCCTTCTGTATGCCAAGGTTTTTCTTTCAGTAGTTTCGATACATCTTTTCGAACATTTTCAGCAATAGAGGCAAGATGCGTGCTTGATGTGCCATGGCAAATAATAAAAAAATCGCAAACTGCTGTTTCAATCCCTCTCAAATCTAAACTCACTACCTCTTTTCCTTTGTGCTGCTTTATTGCCTTAATGATTGCTTTTGCTAAAACATCACTTTTCTTCCTTACTGTTTTTTTACCCATATAAAATTTTAAGTTTGCATTTGCAAAAGTAATCAATTTGCACGGATAATTAACACAAAATTTATGGCTTCATTTTTTACAAATAATTACATAAAATTAGACTCTACTACCTCTACTAATAATTACACCTATAAATTGCTAAAAGCAGAGCAAATAAAAGAAGGTGCAGTAATCACAGCTTTACACCAAAGTAAAGGAGAGGGGCAAATGGAAGCTAAATGGGAAAGTGAGCACGCGAAAAATATTTTAATGAGTATTGTATTGTCTCCCAATATTCTACTAGAAAATCAGTTTCAGATCAATATTTGTATTTCCCTTGCATTGTACGATTTTGCAAAGAAATATTTTAAGAAAGGTGTAAAAATAAAATGGCCCAACGATTTGTTGGTAGAGAATGAAAAACTTGCTGGAATTCTGATAAAAAACATTGTAAAAACCGCTACAATAAAAGATACAATTGTTGGGATAGGAATGAATGTAAATCAGCTAAAGTTTAAGGATTATTTCCCCCCTGCAACATCCATGAAAAAATTATTAGAAAAGAATTTTGCTCTTGCAGACTTGCAAAAGGAACTGTTAGATTGCATTGNGAAAAGATATTTGCAATTAAAACAAGGGAAAGCAGAAAAAATGAAATCAGAATATTTAGCTATTTTATATGGTTTTAATAATTGGAAAGACTATAAAATAGGAGGGAGAAAAATCAAAGCAAAAATTATAGGAATTGATGAAATCGGTAATCTTTTAGTTGCATTTGAAAATGGCAAAAACAAATCCTTTTCTCTTAAAGAAAGTTCCTTTTTGTTTTAAATTTGGCTTAACCTTTTGGCAATGGCATTCAAAAAGTTGGTAAGAGGTTTTTCCAACATCATTCTCATCATCATGTTAAGCTCGGCATTTACCTCCAAAATCGCTTTACATTTTTCTCCATTTTGAGAGATATTACACGCTAAGGAAAAAGGAATTTGACTATTTTCAGCTTGTAGAATTATTTTGGAGAATGCCGTTTTTTCGGCAATTACCAAATTTACTTTTGGCATTCCTCCCATTTTGAAAGAGCAAGAATCCTCTGTGGATTGGAAATCAGTAATTTCAGAAGGTAAAATATCTTGTAAATTATTCAAATTACTCAGTTTATCGTAAAGTTGCTCGGCACTTAAACTTACTTCTACGTCTGGGCTTTTAAAATTTGTCATATCATTTATTCCATTTTGAAGGATTTTCGCTCCACTTCTCCAAAACTTTCAAATCCGCCTGTTTTATATAATCTTGTTTTACTGCTTCCTTTAAAAGCGTAGAATAATTGCAAAGGGAAATAAACTCACAATCCTCTTTTTTGAAATTCTTGGTAGCGGCATCTAATCCATAAGTGAAGATTGATATTAAGCCCTTCACATTTAACCCTTCCTTTCGTAATGCCTCTACTGCTTCCAAACTACTTTTTCCACTACTTATCAAATCTTCAATTACAATTACTGATTGTCCGGAAGTATAAGCGCCCTCAATCAAATTTTGTTTTCCGTGCTCCTTAGCGGCAGAACGAACATATATAAAAGGCAAGCCCATTTCTTCTGCCACCAAAACGCCATGGGCAATAGCTCCTGTTGCAACTCCGGCAATAATATTAGCACTTCCGTAATGTTTGTTTATCACCTTTACTAAACTTTGCCGAATATAAGTTCTGCTCTCTGGAAAAGAGAGGATTTTCCGATTATCACAATAGATTGGCGATTTCCAGCCAGAAGCCCAAGTGAAGGGATTATCCGGTTGTAAAATAATTGCGTTTATTTGCAGTAAGGATTTGGCGACTTGTTTGCCTATTTCAATATCAGAAATCATGACGCAAAAATATAAAGTTTTTATTAACAACAAGCCAAAAATCATTGTAACAGATTGGAAAAAGTTTTGTGCCCATTATATTCTGATTGAGGCAGCTGGCGGATTGGTATATAATAGGGAAGATGAACTGCTTATGATTTTCAGAAATGGAAAATGGGACTTACCAAAAGGGAAAAAAGAAGAAGCAGAGGAAATTGAAAGTTGTGCCAAAAGAGAGGTAGAAGAAGAATGTGGTGTTAGCGGGTTGGAAATCACAGGAAAATTAACAGATACCTATCATATTTACAAACATAATGGGAGCAAAGTGTTAAAACGCACTTATTGGTTCAAAATGACGACTAATTTTGAAGGTGTGCTAATTCCTCAAACAAAAGAAGGGATAACAAAAGTAGCTTGGGTAAAACAGCAAGAAATTAAAGAAAAATTACAAAATTCTTATGGCAATATTAAAACACTTTTAATTGATAGATAAGCTCAAATATTTGCTGAGATATATTATCTTTTTCTTAGGGTTCTTCCTTGTAAACCGCTTTTTGTTTATGCTGTTTTTTACAAAAGAGATAAGTGAATCTTCCTTTTTAGAAATCAGTAAAATTATCCCTAAAAGTTTTGCTATTGATATTTCTTTTATCAGTTATTTACTGGTAGTAATTGCAATTCTTTTGTGGCTCAACACTTTTTTTCGGACAAGATTTTTCAGCAAAATAGCATTTGTTTTTACTACCTTTTTCATATTTATTTCCTCTTTAATAAATGGGGGAGAAGTAGCCCTTTATTCCGAGTGGAAAACCAAACTGAACTTTACTGCTTTATCTCATTTTTCCAATCCAACAGAAGTGTTTTCTACTGCAAGTTTGGGCCATATTCTTACCACTATACTTTTTGTTTTTGTGGGGATTATTTTTATCCGAATTTACAAAAAGCAGGTACATCCTTTTTTCCCTTTCCAGAATAGTGGTAATACCTTTGGGAAAGTGATTGTAAGAATCCTTTCTCTACCCTTAATTTTTGGGCTTTTGCTCATTGGGATAAGAGGCGGCTTGCAAGAGATTCCTATTAATTTGAGTGATGCTTATTTTTCTAATAATCTAATTCTCAACGACATTGCCGTTAATCCTAACTGGAATGTTTTTCAAAGTATTTATAAGAGTAAAACTAATTTTAAGGGCAACCCCTATGAAAAATATACTGATGAAGAATGTGAGGAATTTATTAAGGATTTGTATAAAATAAATAATGATACTACAATTCTGGTTTTAACTACAAAAACGCCCAATATTATTTTTGTTTTATTGGAAAGCTGGTCGGCAGATAATATAGAGAGTTTGCAGGGGATAAATGGAATAACGCCAAATTTTAAGGACTTGGAAAAGAAGGGTATTTTGTTTACAGATTTCTATTCTAACGGTTGGAAGTCTGACCAAGGTATGAGTTCTATTTTTTCCTCTTTTCCGGTTTTCCCTTATGTGGCAATTATCAATCAAGCGGATAAGTCGCGCAAATTAGCCTCTTTAAATAAATCGCTTAAAACTTATCATTCTTCTTTCTTTTTTGGGGGACAACTCACTTATGGAAATATAAAAGGATACTTAATATCAAATGGTTTTAATGTGGTAAAAGATGAGGAAGATTACTCCCATTTACTATCAGGAAGTTTAGGAGTACATGATGAATATATGTTTGGGAAATTCAAAAAAGAATTAGCTGATTTGCCACAACCATTTATGAGTGCTTTATTTACAATTAGTTCGCATTCTCCTTACGATTTTCCGGCAGAGCACAAATTATCCTTTGACAGTAAAGAANACAAATATGTAAATTCAGTAGCATATACCGATAAGTGTTTGGGTGAATTTATGGAAAGCGTAAAAGGGGAAGATTGGTATATAAATACGCTATTTGTAATTGTGGCGGACCACAGTCATAACTCGCCAAGAGGGTGGCGGAAAGCACAAAAAGAACGCTTTAAAATTCCCATGCTTTGGTTTGGAGAGGTCTTGAAAGAGAATTTTAGAGGAACTCAAAACATTGCTTTGGGCTCACATATTGATATCGCTACCACTTTGTTAGCCCAATTGCATTGTTCCAACAAAGAATACAAATGGGGAAAGGACTTATTTAATCCTAATTTGGAGCGTGCCGTTCCTTACGCTTTTCATAAGGGTTTCGGACTTATTAGAGAAAACGGCTATTATGCTTTTTCGGAGAGTTATAACAGGATAATTGAAAGCCATGCCGAAAACAAAGCAGAAGAAGAGAAAATAAAGAAGGAAGCAGAAATGTATTTTCAATCTGCTTTTAAGGAGTATATGGATTTATAATAATAATTCCTTCACCAATTTTGGGACAGCAATTGTAGCTTTTTCTTTTATCACTTCAATGCCTTTTTCCTGTTCTGCTTTTGGGTCTATCAAAATAATTCTATTTGCATTATCGGTATAATTCAGCAAAGATGCAGCCGGATAAACATTCAATGAAGTGCCAATTACAATAAAAATATCTGCTTTTTTAGTAATGGAAATAGCATCTATAATTTTTGGGACTCCCTCTCCAAACCACACTACATTGGGCCGCAACTGACTTCCTTTCTTGCACAAATCTCCTATTTTTAAATTTGTTCCCTCAATAGGATAAATTAAGGAATTATCTATACTGCTTTTGGCTTCCAATAATTTTCCGTGCAAATGCAGCACATTCTCACTTCCACTTCTTTCGTGCAAATCATCAATGTTTTGTGTGATAATTTGTAGAGCATATTTTTCAGAGAGCTTATTTAAGGAAATATGTGCAGCATTTGGCTTGCGATCTAAAAGCTTTTTTCTTCTCAGATTATAAAAATCAAGC
>JGI26061J44794_1001013_pt1 | contig 11716 bp, 11 predicted proteins | sample MarorgKNORR_S2LV_5_FD_44794 | JGI IMG/M metagenome (IMG submission 44794) | reverse complement strand
AATTGCATTACGATAGACAATCAAAGCTGGTAACCCAGATGAGCTAATGTGTCTCTTAAACTAGGAGGTGGTTAGTCCAAAATGGTTTGACGACGTACAGGCGGCGACAAACGCCAGGGAGAAGAGCGCAGAAAAGACCAACGGAGGCAGGGCCGACGCCGGGCGAACTAAATCGACTCAGGCTTTAAAACTGCTTTATTCAGAGGTGCCCTAGATATCGAAGAATGCGATCAGGCAACCTTTCGAATCCGGGATATCGTTCATATCGACCTTACCACCGGCCAACACGGTATTCAGGGCGTCTTTGAGATAATGCTCACCGGCGTTATTGCGCTGGGTCTCGTATCCAAGCTGGTCATTAATCGGGCCGCGATACAATACTTCCCTGGTCTTCGGGTTGACTATAAATACTTCGGCGGTGCGTTCCACGCCCAATGCCTTCGCCAGGGCCTGACCCTCGTCTTTCATGATCGGGAAGTCGATGCCGAATTCGTCGGCTTCTTTGGCTATGCGCGGCATGCTGTCCTGAATATTCGAATTAAACATGAGGAAGTCGATGTTTTTTGACGCGAACTCATCTCGGACTTCCCTATAATTTGGCAATGCGATTCTGGCGATAGGGCAGCCGACACCTTGGACATAAAATACGACGAATTGCTTGTCTGCATACTGATCCAGGGTATGCACCACGCCCAGGTGATCGCTTAACTCGAACTCGGGAATCGATCGCAACCAGTCGTCCGCTACCGCCGCCAGTGAGCTTAATAGCACGGCACAGACTATAAATAACTTGCGTAGCATAACTGCTCCTTTGAATTCGTGATGGGGGCTGAACAAGACCCAGGATCCGAACTTTTCTCTCATTAACTGTGAATAATGGTAACAATATTCACGGCTTCATCACAGCGTATTGCGCGTTAATGTCACAGAAAATTGCAGATTGAACTTTTAACCGGCTTTTGCCTTATGTTGTTGAATTGATTTAATTGGGAATAGGGGCTTGGCTAGCATTGAGGCATTGTAAGTTCCAGTAACTAATTACTGTATTGAGGTCATATTGCACAATAGAGTATGCTGTTCATGGATTTAATCAACGGAATACAGCGATGAAGCTTCGAATCTCTCAGTGTTTCACTTTCTCGATCCTGGCTCTGCTGGCTGTGCAATTGACGGCCCAGGAATGGGTGATGCCCAGAACTGCAGATGGGAAACCTGATTTGCAGGGTATCTGGACCAATGCTACCCAGACGCCACTGCAAAGACCTGAAGAGTTTGGCTTGAAGGGATTTCTGACCGAGGCCGAGGCAGCCGACCAGGAACAGGGATGGCGCGATCGCATCGATCGCTACAGCACGCCGAGTGATCCGGATCGGGCAGCACCTAGCGACGGCAATACCCAGGCAGGCTATAACGGCTTCTGGATCGACCGGGGAACTAACGCCATCAAGATTAATGGACAATATCGAACCTCTATTATCGTCGAGCCACCGAACGGTCGCATCCCCTACCTGGAAGGTGGTCGACCCTCGAATGATCTGCGCACCCAGTGGCGTGCAAGACCCGGGGTCGAGCCTTACGATGATCCCGAGCTGAGACCTCTGGGCGAACGCTGTCTGCTCGCTTTCGGGTCGAGCTCAGGTCCACCCATGCTGCCGGTGATGTACAACAACAATTACCAGATCGTGCAGACCACAGATCATGTGATGGTCCTGGTGGAAATGGTGCACGACGCCCGCATCATTCCATTGAACATGGACCCCCATGTCACGGATCTGGAAAAATGGATGGGAGACTCGGTGGGCTATTGGGAAGGTGACACCCTGGTGGTCAAGACCAGGAATTTTCACGAACAGCAGTCTTATCGCGGTAGCTCAGAGAATTTGCTCGTCACCGAGCGTTTCGAATTGATTGCCCAGGATAAAATTAAATACAGTTTCACCATGGAAGACCCCTTGTCCTACCAGCTCCCCTGGACCGGCGAGATCGCAATGAACCGACGCCCACTGCAGGAACCCATGTATGAATATGCCTGCCACGAAGGCAATTATGCGTTTACGGGCATCATGGCCGGCGCCAGAGAGCTCGAGAGACAGGCGGCCGCTGCGAAATAAAGCGGGTAATAGGGCGTCACTGTATTATTCAGAGGTGCCCTAGGCAATAAAGAGGCCGGAACATGTTGTTATGTTCCGGCCTTTTTAGGTTCAGGCTTGGCAGCATCCGTGTCTCGGCAGGCGCATTCGAAAAACGCCTGAAAAGCGCGGGGCAGCCGTCGAAAAGTCATGCCCAAACCAGTATAGTACAGGCTTACCGCTGGCGCAGGACCTTTAATGCTTTCCCGAATCACCCGCATCTACACCAACCTCGTATTTGGTCGACCTGTTCCGGTGCTGCTGGTGCTCCTGGCGATCACTACCGTGTTTGCCTACCACGCCCGCAATTTTCGTCTCGATGCTTCCGCCGATTCCTTGTTGCTCGAGGGCGACAAGGATCTCGAATACTCTCGGGTCATCAACCGGCGCTATGGGATTCGGGATTCTGTCATTGTCGCCTATACGCCGCTTGATGCCGAGCTATTCAGCCGGGAAACCCTGCAGGCTATGGAGCGGCTGCGGCGGGAGTTGTTAGCTGTTGAGCGCGTGCAATCCGTTGACAGTATTCTCAATGTTCCCATCTTTCTGGATACGCAACTGACAGCGATCTCGGAGGATTACCTCACGGTGATGGATGCGGAACTGGACCTGACTGTGGCCCGCGAGGAGATTATTTCCAGTCCCGTATTTCGCAATGCTGTGGTCAGCCCTGACGGTCAGACTGCGGGTATGCTGGTGAATTTTGAAATCGATGAACGCTCGAGATCGATGTTGCAAGCGCGCACCGACCTGCGCAACAAGGAGTCCGACGGCAGTATTACTGCGGCAGAGGCAGTGGAACTCCGGCAGGTAGAGGCGAACTACGCCGAGTACACAGCCTTTTCCGGTAGCAGGCAAACGCAGACTATCAGCACTATCCGAGGCATTCTGGATGGCTACCGGGACCATGCCCAGATCTATCTTGGCGGCGCGCCGATGATCGCCGATGACCTGGTCACGTTCGTGCGGGATGATCTCAGGAGTTTCAGTTTCGGGGTTGTGGCCTTCATCATTATCGCGCTGGGGCTTATATTCAGAAAAGTTCGCTGGGTGGCATTGCCCCTGGCTTGTTGCGCCGTTGCCGGCACTATCATGATAGGCATCCTGGGGTTTATGGATTGGCGGGTGACGGTGGTGTCATCCAATTTTATTTCCCTGTTGCTGATCATCACCATCTCTCTGACGGTCCATCTCACCGTGCGCTACCGAGAGTTACGCGCCAAACTCCATTTCAGTAATCACGACAAATTGTTGAGACACGCCATACTGAGCATGTTCAAACCCTGCCTCTATACGGCGCTGACCACGGCGGTTGCATTTGGCTCCCTGATCGTCAGTGGCATCTCACCGATCATCTCCTTTGGCTGGATGATGGTGATGGGTGTGCTGGCAGCGCTCTCCGTCGTCTTCATCATGTTTCCAGCCATCATGAGCCTGTTGCCGGTGGATCAGACCAGACTGTCCTCCGATCTGAAACTGAACCTCACCTCCGCCCTCGCCACCATCACCGACAAACTAAAAACCAAGGTGCTCTACATTTACGCCATGGTCCTGCTGCTAAGTATCGTGGGTCTGACTCGACTGGAGGTGGAGAATAGTTTTATCGATTACTTTCGCGAGAAGACCGAGATTTTTCAGGGCATGACCCTGTTCGATGAAAAACTCGGTGGCACCCTGTCTTTCGACCTGATAGTAGACCTGCCCGAGGAGGCAGATGCATTCGACGATGGATTTGATGACGGCTTCGATGGTGGCTTTGGAGACAGCACCGATTCCGATGCCTACTGGTTTACCGGCTCGAAGATGGATCTGATCAAGGGTATTCATGAGTACCTGGATGCCGACCCGCAAACAGGAAAGGTTTTGTCCTTCGGCGCGGTAATTCAGCTGGCAGAGAAATTGAACTTCTATGAACCCATCGATGGATTGTTATGGGCAGTGCTCTATACCCGCATCCCCCAGACCCTGAAAGACTCCGTGCTTACTCCCTTCGTTTCCATCGCAGACAATCAACTGCGCTTCAATGTCCGCGTAATCGAGTCGGATCCGAATCTGAAACGCAACGAGTTACTGCAGCGCATCGAGCGGGGCGTCGAAGAACAATTCGGTTTTAGCGATGAGCAGGTCAACGTTACCGGCATACTGGTGCTGTACAACAACGTCTTACAGAGATTGTATGAGTCGCAGATTCTCACCCTGGGTGTGGTCATGGCGGTCATCACCCTGATGTTCCTGGTGTTATTCCGCACTCTCAAGATTGCGATTATCTGCATTATTCCAAACGCCATCGCCGCGATATTCGTGTTGGGCGTAATGGGCTGGCTCGGCATTCCCCTGGATATCATGACCATCACCATAGCGGCTATTTCCGTGGGCATCGGCGTGGATAACACGATCCATTACATGCACCGATTCAAGCGCGAATTCCCCCGCTTCGGCAATTACCGGCAGACCATGTACTTCTGTCATAACAGTATCGGCCGTGCCATGTATTTTACGTCATTGACCATCGTGGCGGGCTTCTCTATTCTCGCGCTGTCGAACTTTATACCGACCATAGTGTTTGGATTATTAACTTCTCTGGCGATGCTGGTCGCATTGACTGGATCTCTTACGCTGTTGCCACAGTTACTGATCACCTTTCAGCCGCTCGGTGCTGAAGCGCAGGGCAGCGAAAATTGATGAAGCATTTGATCTTTTTCTGTGCTGTGCTGTTAATACTCATCGCCTGTGGCGAGGCGGCAAACGATGCCTCACGAGAATTAACGAAAGTAGAAGGCTATATGAGCAATCCGGCGGCGGTGGCGAGGGGCGAGGCAATCTTCGCAGGCTCATGTTCGGTCTATTGCCACACCATCGAGCAGGAAGAAACAGATGCCTTATACCTGTTTGATTGTGAGTGGAAGCATGGTAATAGTGACCAGGAGATATTTGCCACGGTCACTACCGGTGTGCCCGCTACCCGCATGGTGGGTTTCGGCTCAAATTTTCCCGAGGGTGAAGAAGATCTGTGGAAGCTCATTGCATACTTGCGAGTTAACCAGCAAGCTTGCGGCTAATAGTGAATTCTTGAGACTGAAGTACTGATACGAAGAGGTTTTAGATGGCGGTTAATTTTCCCAAAGAGGACAGCAAAGAAGGCAAGGGTACAGGACGTTCGGGGTTTATGGATGAAAAGCTGTTTAAATCTCGATCCATCACAATATTCGGCGATATCAATGACAAGATGGCGCGGTCGGTAACCGAGAAGTTGCTGGCCTTGTCAGCCGAGGGCGATGAGCCAATTTCGATCTATATCAGCTCGCCCGGTGGTCACGTGGAATCCGGCGATGTCATCTATGACATCATTAAATTCATCAAGCCCAAGGTNAAGATGATAGGCACGGGCTGGGTGGCCAGCGCGGCGGCTACAATTTATCTCGCTGCCGATAAAGCCAACCGCTATTCGCTGCCTAATACGCGCTTTTTAGTACATCAGCCTTCGGGTGGTTCCAGCGGTGATGCAACTGACATCGCGATTCAAGCCGAAGAAATCGTGAAGACGCGAGCTCGTATCAACCAATTGATCGCGGATGAAACCGGTCAACCACTGGAGCGGGTGGCTAAGGATACGGATAGGGATTTCTGGATGAGCGCAGAAGAAGCAATTGAATATGGAATCGTCGGTAAAGTTATTCGCTCAGTTTCTGATATCGCATAATGGCGGATTAGGGTAAAGCGGCCAAGAAAAGGGTGTTTGTTCTTCTTATACGCAAATTCAGTGCTGGGTATTTGCTTAATGTAATTTTCCAGTAGACTATTTACGGCTCAGCAGTTTCGAATTTCACTTAATCACATAGACCATCCTCAACATGAAGCGATCTTTAATTATTCTAATAGCATGCCTGTTTGGAGCTACCCCATTAGCACAAACCACTAGTGAAACTGCGGACCTGTCCAGCGAAATGCAACGCATTATGAGTTTTAACATTCGCTACAACAATCCACGCGATGGCGAACACGCCTGGCCGTATCGTAGAGATCACGTAGCGGCTCTTATTCAATTTCACCGGGCTGATATTGTCGGTATGCAGGAAGTTTTACGAGGTCAGGTAGAGGATCTACAAGTATTGCTGCCTGAATTTTCCTGGGTAGGAGTAGGGCGTGACGATGGCAAACAGGCAGGTGAGTATTCTCCTATCTTCTATCGGACAGAAATGTATGAACTACTCGACCATGGCACTTTTTGGTTGAGTGAAACACCGGAAATTGCGGGCAGCAAAAACTGGGATGCGGCACTGACGCGGATAGCAAGCTGGGCTGTGTTTAAAAACAAACTCACCGGCAGATCACAATTTCATCTAAACACCCATTTCGATCATCGAGGCGAACAGGCGAGGATAGAATCTGCTGCGATTATTCTTAAGAAGATCGATCAGTTGGCGGAGCAGTTACCAGTGACTGTCAGCGGTGATTTTAACGTCAATCCACAGACCGAGGCATATGCTGTTATGACCGGTGGTCTACTAGACGCACACAGTGTTTCTCAACAGACCCCATATGGCCCGCTAGGATCATTCTATGGTTTTACGGCGGAGCAGGGTGAGACTGGAGAGAGAATTGACTATATCTTCGTGTCTGAAGGAATTGTAGTGGCACAGTTTGGGATTCTTGCTGATCAGATCGAGGGTAATTATCCGTCTGATCATCTGCCGGTATTAGCAGTGATCAGACTGGAACAATAAATAGCTAACCAACAATTGCATGCCAGTTGCTAGTTTTGTCGCCCACGTAAGCTACTACGAACTATAGACCTAACGTCGGCGTCCTCTTGCATTTCCTCTGCCGCCGTACTGAGACTGGTACTGCCTGGATCGATTCATGCCAATGTGCGAGCAACTAGCTGGTTTATAGTAATTGCCAGCCGCCTCAATGCTGGTAATTGGTTGCCGTATTTCGAGTACTTAGGGTAAAGTGGCTAAGAAAAGGGCGTTTGTTCTTCTTATACTCAGTGGGATATCGATCCAGGCGCCTGACAGTACCTTCTATCTCTTTCCTAACGTCACCGCCATCATGGAACGGAAGGAATTCACCGATGTTAATCAGCTAATGACCGAGGCCTTGACCAACACCAACGTGTCTTTCTGTACCCGAAATCACTTCGGGCGCGCCACAGAGAATAGGAAGAATCACTATATACGTTTTGCTTATTCCGGGATCGAAGTTGAGGATATCGAGAAAGGGATGTTAAAGCTAAAGACTAACTTTGAGACCTGAGACCTGGAGGACAGACAGGAGAATCAGCAATTGCCAGCTCTCAGCATCGCCTGAAAAGTAATAAAACAGCTGGTTTCTTCATGCACGCCTCTTGACGTACTTTAAATTCTTGCTCCAGCACATTCAATTCCAGCAGATCTTTTCTAAGCGATTCATGCTCTTCTGCGAGCTTCAGCATGGTGGCTTCTAATTTCTCAAAATTACCTTGCTGATGCACCCTTATCTCGTTGGGCGTCAATAAAATGTACCTCCCTCGAGCATAATCCTGTGCATGTTCCGCGATCGCCTCGTCGAAGAATGCGGGATAGCAGTCGTGTTTCTGAATTCTCGAAGAGCCAAGGCGCGTTTTCCGACAACGGATATCGAAGTCATCATCGGTATTGAGTTCATTGAAGGTAGAAAAAAGTTTCTCTTCCGCAAACCCAATGTTTAGTCGCAGTGAATGAAATGAACGTCGGGAAATAACTTCGATTTCTTCGATGGGCCTTGTATTCGGTACTACTGCCTCTACCTCTGTCTGGGCAGAGTCCGCGGCGTCTTCGATTTGGTNTTGCGCGACCGCAGTCATGGATACAAAAAGACTTGCTATAAGGAAATACAGTTTCATATCTCTTTCTCCTCAAAACCAGCTACAACCCGGGCTCAGGATCGGCTAAATTTACGAACAATCGATATAATAACCTATAGCCAGCAGGCTTGCCGAGTTCTATGCACTAGCTGGGAGGTGCTAGCCGAGTGACTGCTTTCGGATCACTGATTCAAGCAATTGGCAGTACTGATCACTCTGGTATTCTGAGTCTTCTACAATCGTTATCTGCACAATCACAATTCATCATAACAATGTGGTTTCAGAGCATAATACATATTCGATTAGGATTCCCTTAAGTGGGTCTAAGGATTTCTTTAGACTAAGTCAAAAGACAGGAGAGGCACTCTCAACGTCACGATTCAAGCCAATAAGAAGCTCCACTTGGAGAAGGTATTTGACAGCCTGTCTTTACCTTGTTCCAGCAGCGCCTCACTGCCCCCATGACCCGCTCCAGTATAAGGGTTATGCCACGTGTCTCAGTGTATGAAACCATCAGGATCAATAGTGAATGCTCTGACCTAAGCATTACAGATCCCTGCTCGCTATCTTCTCTAAAGCCCTAAATGTCCGCTCCCAGGCACCGAATTCCACAACACTACATGGGTCCGGGTTTGGCCGAATGCAGTCATAAGCGAGCATGAAATCAAGCGATTACCCAACGTCCGCTTTTTTGCAAAAAATATTTTTTCCCCTCGAAACCAGTTCCCAATAGGCGCGCTGCGCATACCAAATATTAACCAAATCGTTCGTCCAAAATAGTATGTATAAGGTGCAGATGGAACCATCCTTGTGCAAGTGGGGGGTATCCCGGGGGTGGGGTCAACTGACTGGCAATTTGACTAACTCCGAGTACAATCGCGCGCGCACAAAAGAAAGAGCCTAGTCGGGAGGCCTATAGCGCCCCAATTAAGCGGATTAAATGGTATTACGTGTTAAACTATACAGCCTGTAAGCCAGAGAATACGTGCCTTGGCAGCCATCCAGCTTCATGATTAGATTAGTTCGAACATCATTGAGTGAGCTGAAGTCTTCGGGTGCGGCAGTAAGCGTGCCACCGATTCTAACTCCGGGCATGCGCGAAAGCCCTGCATTGCCAGCATAAGGAGCGGTGTATATATAGCTCGTCCCGCCGACCACGAGAACCATTATGATGGCGATCGTTGCGATGTTCAGCTTTCTAATCATCTTGGTAGTTTCTTCATATTCATACCCAGAAGATACTACATATATCGGCTATCGGGGATAGCTATAGAGGCACTGATTATGGTAACAACTATCAGTGAGGAGGAATTTCAATGGATAATAATAATCAAAAGGGAAAAGATTCTGATAATGGGCACTGCTCAGCTGCTAACTGCATTAGTCGCAGAGACGCTACCCGTATAATCTCGACCGTTACCGCGGGTGCCTGTTCTGGTTTATCCGCCCCTTCAATCTTTGGGGCTGAATCTTTAAGTTCCGATGATATTCACTATGCCACTTTGTCTGAAGTTTCTGAATTATTGGGCAGTCGGGAAATCAGCTCGGTAGAGCTAACCGAAGCTCAACTAGCGCGGATAGACGCTGTTGATGCTGAACTGCATAGCTATGCCCTTGTAACGACTGAGTTAGCGCTGGCGCAGGCGCGGCAGGCTGATCGCGAAATTGCTGCGGGCAATCGGCGGGGGCCTTTGCACGGAGTGCCCATTGCTGTGAAGGATCTCTGTTATACCCAGGGGGTTCCCACTGAGGGGGGATTGAAGGTCTATGAGAATTTCTTGCCCGCCTTTGATGCCACTGTAATGACGAAATTATATGATGCTGGTGCTGTGCTGCTAGGCAAACTGAACATGACCGAAGGAGCTATGGTGGGCTATCACCGGGATTTCGAGATTCCGATAAATCCCTGGGGTGAAAACCTGTTTGCAGGAGTGTCTTCCAGCGGTTCCGGGGTGGCCACTGCGGCGGGTCTTTGTTACGCATCCCTCGGTTCGGATACCGGTGGATCTATTCGTTTACCTGCGATGGCCAATGGCATCGTTGGGATGAAACCGACTTATGGTAGGGTGAGTCGATACGGTGTAATGCCTTTAGCCGAAAGTCTGGATCACATAGGGCCCATGACCCGCAGTGTCAGCGATGCTGCCGCTGTATTCCAGGTAATCGCAGGCCGGGATGTTAATGATCCCACCTCTCTTAACGATGAGGTGCCCAATATTCTGTCGCGCCTTGACGGCGACATTTCCAGTTTGCGAATAGGAGTTGACGAGAGTTTTGTGCGCTTGGGTAGTCCGGAAGGACTGGTCATGGCAATCCAGAAAGTGATCAATACTTTACAATCTATTGGCGCTACTCTGGTGGAAGTCAAAATGCCGGGAGAGTTTTCACAACAACTCAGGGATACCTGGGTTACTATCTGCTCCTACGAAGCACACAAAGCCCATGCTGTCACTTATCCATCCCGAGCTAATGAGTATGGTGAGTATTTCCGAGAATTCTTGCGCAGCGGCAGTGAAGTGAGTGATTCGGATTACAATGCGGCAGGTAGCGAGCGCCGNCGATTAAACAGAATTTTTGAAACTGAGTTATCCAAAGTCGATGCGGTGGTATGCCCCTCAGGAGGGGTGCCATTTGAAATTGCTTCGGGTTCCCAGTACGGTGGTATGGATGCCATTTCGCCAGTTCTCAGTTCAATACTGCCCCATAATAGTATGCCTGCCGATTTTGCTGGCACACCCACGCTTACGCTTCCTTGCGGGTTTTCTGACGAAGGTGTTCCCTATAGTGTGCAGCTCATGGGACCTAGGCTCGGTGAGGAAGGCATCTGCCGATTAGGGTACGCCTATGAGCAAACCATGGATTGGCATACACGGCACCCAGCAGTTTGATAATAGCTCAGGGCTGCTGGGACTTGGAAAAGTAGGGTGAGTTTTTTTGCTAGTGGTTTGAGTCTATTCCGTACACTCGCTCTTGAGNGGGAATACTGTAGAGCACTTGAAGTGTTAGCGTATAGAGCAGGGTTATTGTTGTTAGTAGTTTGTTCATTCTTATGTCATACGTCTGGCAGACCGGAAGCCTGCATTAGAAATAATTTCCAACCGTTTTCGGTCTCCTTAAAAAAATTATAAGAAGTACCCTCGTACAAAACCTCATCGGCATTGTTATGTCTAGTAAATGTGTTTGTCAGGCAGTAAATTTTATCTGTGACTTTGCTAATCGCTAAATTACTGTTGCTATAGGCATAACCCGTCTGAATGTTTGCTTTTAGAACACGATAGTAATTCTTAAGTGCATTTTCATCTTGCATTACTTGTGTCGACGGACCGATGAACATTACAGGAAGGATAAAATGAGATGCGATACCATCAAAATCAAATGTCATAAAGTCTTCCAAATATCCATTATATTCTTTTTCAATTTCAGCTTCTTGCGCCAATAACGTAACTGGAAGGAAGAATAGTGCNAATAGAATTATCCTTAACTGCATNGTTTATTGCTCCATCGTTAAATAAACTAATTCAATGAAATTTTATTCAGAGAGTCGTATTGCTTGTANTTCTTCATATTCATACCCAGAAGATACTCGGTTTAGTGTCAGGAAACACCTCAAATATACCTAACCGTTCGTCCAGAATAGTATGTATAGTGCTGCCGAACTCGACGCTAGGCTCAAACTGATGGAACTAAGGGAGATCAGCTAACCTCGAGGTAAGTGAATTAACAAGCAAGGGCCACAGTAATGGGCAGTTGCACAGGTAGGCCG
>JGI26061J44794_1001008_pt1 | contig 11738 bp, 7 predicted proteins | sample MarorgKNORR_S2LV_5_FD_44794 | JGI IMG/M metagenome (IMG submission 44794) | reverse complement strand
AGGGCCAGTTTTTTGTCCTTGATTCCGTGCTCGGCTTACGTGTTTGGCTTAATCAAAGCCGCGGGTGCCGACCCAGCCATGGGCGGAGACATCGATCATCTCGCCATTTGGACCGGTGTACTTGATCTCGACGTTATCGTGGCGGGGTCCACCCATGCCTACTCCCAAAGCCTTGTTTACTTCGTCCATCGGAAGGGAATTGTGGTCGGCCAACTTCTTCTCAACGTCTTCCAGGTCCTCGACCTCGAAGCCGATGTGGTGGATGCCGCTGTAATCTTTTCCGCGCTCACCGGCAACGGCGTCGTTCTGGAAGTCCAGAATGGCCATGTTGACGTTGCCGTCGCTGAGGAAGAAACCATTGGCGTTGGCGCTTTCAAGTTGGGCGATCTCGCGCAGTCCGAAGACCTCTTTGTAAAAGGCGGCGGTCTTCGCCGCGTCTTGTGTGGCAATGGCGATGTGTTTGATCTTAGGCATCTCGCAACCTCTCCTACCGGTTATTTGGGTGATCCCAGACGACGGGATTTGTGGGTGCAACGATACCACGTTTAGCGAAGCGATGTCACTTTGCCCGCCGCATGATTCACAGCCTGGTGGGCCTAGATTTGGGCCTGGGCCCGGCATCAGGTTTACACGATGGCCCGCTGATCCTACAATGTACGGTCTCGATCACCTTTCGCACCGCAGACCCTAACACCAGAATTAAAACCGTTAATTGCATCATTGAACCGATGGGACCGGAAGACTGGGCGGTGGTCCGGGAGATCTACCTGGAAGGTATCGCCACCGGACACGCTACCATCGAAACAGAAGCCCCTCCCTGGGAAAGCTGGAACAACAATCACCGGCCGGACTGCCGTTTGGTGGCCAGGGATGGTGAACAGGTGGTCGGTTGGGCCGCCCTGAGTCCCGTTTCATCCCGCGCCGTCTATTCCGGGGTGGCTGAAGTGAGCGTTTATGTTGCTGAACACTTCCGGCGCAAGGGAACGGGAAGGCTACTGCTAGATTCCCTGATTACAGCCTCCGAGTCCGCCGGGGTCTGGACCNTCCAGGCCNGCATCTTGGTAGAGAATGAGGCCAGTATCGCCCTCCATGCCGCCTGCGGGTTCCTCACGGTTGGCACCAGAGAGCGCATCGGCCGCCTCAACGGCCACTGGCGGGACACGCTGCTAATGGAACGCCGCAGCGCCGTCACCGGTTCTTAGTATTCCAAATTTGGTTGACCCGCAAATAATCCTTCGCCATCCTTCCGCGGAAGGGCAGGATGAGCGGTAAAATCCAAGCCTTTACCGATACTTGCTATCCCGTGCGCGGTCACACTGCGTGTTAGAATAATCCTGGCCGCCAGGCTGCCCCGTTTCGAAACACCGAGGGCGCTTTTACCTTGCGGACCACACCGTCCCGGATGTCTTCACGGCGTCTCGGGGCACTCACGGAGGATGTAAGCATGACAGTCCCCAAACGCATGAAATTCGGCGTCTTCATGGCTCCCTTCCACCGCGTGGGCGAGAACCCCACCTTGGCTCTGGAAAGGGACCTGGAGCTTCTCCAATGGTTGGATACCCTGGGATTCGACGAGGCCTATATCGGCGAGCACCACAGCGCCGGCTGGGAGACCATCGCATCACCAGAGCTGTTCATGGCCACCGCCGCCGAACGCACCCGGCACATCCGGCTGGGCACCGGCGTAACCAGCCTGCCCTACCACCATCCCTTCATGGTGGCCAACCGAATGGTTTTGCTGGACCACCTGACCAAAGGCCGGGTGATCTTGGGGTGCGGCCCCGGCGCCCTTGCTTCCGACGCCTTAATGCTGGGAATAAAACCCGAGAGACAGCGTGCGATGATGGAAGAATCGTTGGACGCCATCATCCGGCTGATGTCCGACCCCGAACCCTACACGGTGAAGACCGACTGGTTCGAGATGAACGATGCCGTGCTCCAACTGCGGCCCTACCAAGACCCCATCGTCCCCGTGGCCGTGGCCTCGGTTGAATCCCCCGCCGGCGTCACCCTGGCCGGTAAGCATGGGGCGTCGATCTTGTCTTTAAGCGTGCCCAGGGACACTATCCGTAAGACTTCCCTGGCCGAACTCTGGTCCATTGCCGAAGAGACGGCGGCTGAGCACGGTAAGGAGATGCACCGGGAAGACTGGGGCGTGGTCATGGGCATGCACCTAGCGGAAACGAAAGAGCAGGCGATGAAAGACATCCGGGAAAGCAGCGCCAACTTGGTCACTGAATATTTTGGCGAGACCCTGGGCAACCCGGTACCGGACGTACCCCGCGACCAGATCGTGGACTACATGGTCGACCACAACCAGTGGATCGTCGGCACTCCGGATGACTGCATCGCCGGCATCGAGCGGCTCCAAGAGATCACCGGCGGCTTCGGCAAGTTCATGATAAGGGTCGAAGACTGGGCCCCCCGGGACAAGATCCACCGTAGCTATGAACTCCTGGCCCGCTACGTGATGCCCCATTTCCAAGGCAGCCTGGAGGGCATCCGCATCTCCAGGGATTGGGCCAGTGACCGCAAAGAGGCACTGCAACAGAACCGTTACGCTGGAATCAAAGCGGCCACCGACCGGTTTGACGCCGGCCGAAGCAACGGGCGTTAGCTGGTAGCTCTCTGCTAACAGCCGTCAGCTTGCGGGTCTTCAGGTAAAAAGAGACGCCCCGACCGGTCGGGGCGTCTCTTTTTTGACGCAAACCCATGCCTGGTATCGGTTCGTAGAATACTTGCCAGTCTGTTATATTTCGTACACAGGGAAATATCAAAGACCATCAAGGTCGGTTCGTGCCGGCAACTTGGGTCGGCCCAGGCGCAATGAGGCAGGCACCATGCGCAAAACAAAGATCATGGTTACCATCGGTCCGGCATCCAGAGACCCGGACATGTTGGANCAACTCATCNGTATGGGAATCGACTGCGCACGCCTGAATTTCTCCCACGGGACCTTGGACGAACACGCCGANGTGATCGCCAACATCAGGCGAATCTCCCAGAAACAGCGGCGCCCGGTGGCCATCCTCCAGGACTTGGGCGGCATCAAACTTCGCTTGGGGACTCTTGAAGAACCGGTGCTTTTGAACCTCGGCGACACCGTGAGCTTGATACCTGAAGCATCGACGACCGAACTCGGAGTTCTGCCTTTTCCTCAGCCGGGGGCATTTAGGCACATAGCAGTTGGCCATAACATCTTCATCGCAGACGGAACCGTCCGTCTGGAAGTTACGGCGGCCAGCTCATCCAGAGTGGACGCCACCGTACTTTCTTCCGGCGTCGTTTCGTCCTATAAAGGGGTGAATCTTCCCGGCGTGCCCATCGACGACCCGGTGTTGACCGAACAGGACAAGATCGCCCTGAAATTCGGCGTTGAGCATGGGGTCGATTGGGTCGGCCTGTCCTTCGTGCGCACGGCCGAGGACATCCTCTACGCCAGGGAACATCTGAACGCGGCCGGCAGCAAGGCCCTAGTGATGGCCAAATTGGAGCGAGGCGAAGGCGTCGACAACATCGACTCCATCCTCCCCGAGGTGGACGGCATCATGGTTGCCAGGGGCGACCTGGGTGTTGANATCCCCATGGAGCGGGTGCCCATCGTCCAGAAGCAACTGGTGGCCAAGTCCAACGAAGCGGGCAAGGTTTCGGTCATCGCAACTCAGATGCTGTGGTCGATGGTAGTCGCGCCGGCGCCGACCAGAGCCGAGATATCCGATGTGACCAACGCCGTGCTGGACCGCTGCGACGCCATCATGCTCTCCGACGAGACAGCAGTGGGCCAGTATCCCCTGGAAGCCTACAAGGTGGCCGATGCCACGGTGAAAGAAACCGAGACCGTCTATCCCTACTTCAGCGACCTGAGCTCCAGGGACCGCACCCAGGCCATCGCCTCAGCGGCGGCGCGGCTGGTCCGTTCCCTGGGCTCCAAACCGGTGGTCGTGACCAGCACNGGAAGGGCTGCATTCGAGCTGGCGAGGTTCCGGCCAGACGCCGATATCATCGCTTTTTCCCACGANGCGGCCGTGCTTCAGAAGCTATGCATGGGCTGGGGNATCCGNCCCGGCGGCGTCATACCGCCGCAGCGTGATGTAGCGAGTCTGGTGGCTTCGGTCATACAATCCGGACTGGACGGCGGGACTATTGACGAAACCGACGTTGTGACCATCGTCCACGGGTTCTCTCCGGGGGTTTCGGGCACCACCAACGCCGTACAGGTGCTGGACATGCGGGAATATCTGGCCCACGTCAAACAAGACCNCGCGGCCGCCACACAGAGCTAGGACGTTGTCTTCAAGGACGGGTAAACGCACCACCGCGGCGCTAATGGCGACCTTGTTGGCTGTCTTTATTTTGGCCGCCTGCTCAACGCAGACAGCTCCCGCAACGGACGTTCCGCAACCCACCGCAGAGCCAACCGCCGCCCCCACATCGACGCCAGCTTCCACTCCGGTTCCCTACGGAGATTTCGCGGGCGCGGAAATACCGCCGGCCGACCCAGAACGACTGGCCCAACTGACCAAGGTCCTCTCGCTGGTCCCGGAGGGCTTCAGCTCGGCGGTCTACCTGGACACTGATTTCTTGCGGTCCAACGAGAGTCTTGGGACCATCATCAACCCGGAGGTCTTGGGACTGGACGTGGCATTGCCATCCATCGCAACCGGGCTGGTCAGCAGACTCGCAGTGGCCGCTGACTTCCAGACTAGGAGCGTCGTCACACCGTTCCAGAGTGACTTCGCCATCGCGGATATGCTCCGCCTCGCCGGCGGTTTCGGCCTGCAACTGGGCGGCGACGGCCCGACCACCTACGAGGGCCACGATGTTTGGGGGATCAACGTCTTGGGAACGGTCCTGGCCATGGCAACGGCCGATGCTACAACCGGCGTAGCCGCATCCGGCCAGAGCATCACGCCCGCGGAAGCAACAGCGCTGGTCGAAGGCTCTCTGGATGGGTTCGATGGGCGTTCCGGCTCCATATTGGACGCGCCGGGCCTCTCCGCTTTGTTGGCAAACGTCCCTTCAGGCTTCGCGGGGGGGTGCTGTCACAGTGCGAAACGTTGTCGCTATTCAATGACGTTCAAGGGCTCGCCGGATGCACGGGAGTTGTAGTATCTGCCGATATTTTGCCCGGCGACCTGGTGGTCTTCCATGGCCTGATCGGCTTCACCGGCGAAGGCGTGGCCTTAGCCGCCTTACGGCAAGCCGCGGAAGCGCTAGAGTCTGAAAAAGAACTTCAGGGGTCCGAAGACTTGGGTTCCCGTCAAGAAGACGGAAACGTGCGGGTAAGGGTCATCGTCGACGTTGCCAAGTTCGCCGAAGTGTTCCGGCTGTTCACGCCGGGGAACTGACGGACTTAGCCGTGTTCGGGCAGTGAGTGGGGGAGGGACGTTTCGCCCATGAGGTAGAGGTCCATGGCGCGGGCGGTTTCCCGGCCCTCGGCGATGGCCCAGACTACCAGTGACTGACCCCTGGCTGCATCTCCGGCCGCGAAAACGCCCGCAACGCTGCTCATGCGGTTGCCGTCGATGGCGACGTTGCCGCGGCCGTCCAGGTCCACGCCGAGCTGAGACAGCATGCCGTCCTTCTCGGGGTGTAAGAATCCCATGGCCAGCAGGGTTAGTTCAGTTTCGATCTCAAACTCGCTGCCGGGCACCTCTTCCATGGATGGACGGCCGCCGTTCGCGCCTTCCTTCCACTCGACCCGCACCGCGTGCAGCTTCTCCAGTTTGCCGCCGCTTCCCGTGAATGCCTTGGTCAGCACCGCATAGTCCCGGATGCCGCCCTCTTCGTGGGCCGGAGAAGACCGGAGAATAATGGGCCATTGGGGCCAGGGGTTATTGCCGGGTCTCTCATCCGGGGGTNCANCCAGCAGCTCTATCTGGTGCACCACTTCGGCGCCCTGGCGGTGGGCTGTGCCCAAGCAATCTGCGCCGGTGTCCCCTCCNCCCAAGATGACCACTCGTTTGCCTTCGGCGTCGATGCGCTCGTCTTCCGGAATCTCTTCGCCTGACAATACTCGGTTCTGTTGAGTTAGATAATCCATGGCCAGGTGGACTCCATCCAGCTCCCGGCCCGGAACGTCCAGCTCCCTGGCCTCCGTGGACCCGATGGCCAGACAAACCGCGTCGAATTCAGAGAGTAACTGGTCCACCGGGAAGTCTACGCCAACGTTGGTGTTGGTCAGGAAGGTAACGCCCTCTTCGGCCATCAGATCGACGCGGCGTTGGACCACAGCCTTTTCCAACTTGAATTCAGGGATGCCCAAGACGAGCAGACCACCAATATAGCCGGCGCGCTCAATGACCGTCACCAAGTGTCCGGCGCGGTTGAGCTGCTGCGCCGCGGCCAGGCCGGCGGGTCCCGAGCCGACAACGGCAATCTTTTTCCCGGTGCGGTTGGCGGGCGGTTCAGGCTTGATCCAGCCGTTCTCAAATCCCCGGTCGACGATCTCTTTCTCGATGTACTCGATGGTGACCGGGTCTGAATTTATGCTTAGGACGCAGCTTGCCTCGCACGGGGCCGGACAGATGCGGCCGGTGAACTCCGGAAAATTGTTCGTGGACAGGAGTGTGGCCAACGCCCCCTGCCAGTCACCCTTGTAGACTTGGTGATTGAAATCGGGGATGACGTTGCCCAAGGGGCAGCCCATGTGGCAGAAAGGAACGGCGCAGTCCATGCACCGTGAGCCCTGCTCCTTGGCTTTTTCTTCACCCCAAGGTAGGTAGATCTCGCGGTAGTCGCCCTTTCTCTCCGCCGTGGGACGCCGCTCCGGTGGTTGACGGTCAGAATCCGTGAAGCCTGTCGGTTTACCCATTTCCGACCGCTTCCAATTCCCGTTCCGTCCCCTCCTCAACCCTGCGCTTACGCTCTTCCAAGATCCGGCGGTAATCTCTGGGCATGATCTTCTTGAACCGCTTCAAAGCTGCACTCCAGTCGGCAAGGATCTCGGTGGCCGGAGTGCTATGGGTGTACTTCTTGTGGTCTTCAATCAGCCCTTTTAGGAGCGAGATGTCTTCGGGGTCCGTCACTGCCTCCATGTCGGCCATGCCGTCATTGAAGGAGATTCCGAGACAATCATCTTTGTCGTAAACGAATGCGATCCCGCCGCTCATGCCCGCGGCGAAGTTGCGACCGGTGGGTCCCAACACCACAGCCACTCCACCGGTCATGTACTCGCAACCGTGGTCTCCCACGGCCTCAACCACGGTCTTCACTCCGCTGTTGCGGACGCAGAACCGCTCGCCGGCGATGCCGTTGATGAATACCTCGCCGCCGGTGGCTCCGTACATGGCGACGTTGCCGATGATGATGTTTTCTTCAGGCACGAAAGTCGATTCGGGATGGGGCCAGACCACGATGCGGCCGCCCGACATTCCCTTGCCCATATAATCGTTGGTGTCGCCCGTCAACTTGACGTTGATGCCCCTGACCAGGAAAGCGCCGAAGCTTTGTCCGGCGGAGCCCGTCAGGTTGATATTGATGGTGTCGTCCGGAAGGCCATCTTCGCCATATGCCTTGGCGATCTTGCCGCTGAGCATGGCGCCCACGGTCCGGTTCGCATTGGAGATCGGCAGNTCGATCTGTACTTTTTCCTGTTCATCCAACGCCGGTTTGGCCNGGGCGATCAACTGGTGGTCCAGGGCCNTTTCCAGCCCGTGGTCTTGCTTTCTATCACAGTAGACCGGCTCATCTGCGTCGCCGGACTCCTGGCGGTGCAGCAGACGGGAGAAGTCCAACCCCTGAGCCTTCCAGTGGTCGTCTGCGTNCTGGAAATCAAGAACGTCCGTCCGGCCAATCATTTCGTTCACAGTCCGGAAGCCTAGTTCGGCCATGATCTCCCGCATCTCTTCNGCGACAAACATGAAGTAGGAAACGAGATGCTCGGGCTCGCCGGCGAATTGCTTCCGGAGCTCCGGGTCTTGGGTGGCGATACCCACTGAGCAAGTGTTCATGTGGCATTTGCGGAGCATGATGCAGCCGCTGACCACCAATGCCGAGGTCGCGAACCCATATTCTTCCGCGCCCAGAAGTGTGGCCATCACGGCGTCACGGCCGGTCTTGAGTTGACCGTCGGTCTGCACGACTATTCGGCTCCGCAACCCGTTGGCTACCAGTACCTGCTGGGTCTCGGCGACGCCCAATTCCCATGGCAGGCCCGCGTGCTTGATGGAAGACTCGGGAGACGCCCCNGTACCGCCGTCGTAGCCGCTGATCAACACCACGTCTGCATGGCCTTTGGCCACGCCGGCGGCGACCGTCCCGACGCCTACCTCCGCCACCAGCTTCACGTGGATCCTGGCGTCGGGGTTTACATTCTTCAGGTCATGGATCAACTGGGCCAGGTCTTCGATGGAATATATGTCATGGTGGGGCGGCGGTGAGATCAATTCGACGCCCGGCGTGGTCTTCCGCACCCAGCCGATATACTCGTCGATCTTGTGGCCGGGCAATTGTCCGCCCTCGCCGGGTTTGGAGCCCTGGGCCATNTTGATCTGTAGATCGGTGGCGTTTATCAGATAGTTNGCGGTCACGCCGAACCGGCCCGAGGCCACCTGTTTCACCGCGCTGCTGCTCGAATCACCGTTCTCATCCAGCCGGTATCGCCGGTAGTCCTCGCCGCCCTCGCCGGTATTGCTGCGGGCGGACATCCGGTTCATGGCGATGGCCATGGTCTCATGGGCTTCACGGCTGATGGAACCCAATGACGCCGCTCCGGTGGCGAACCGTTTCACGATCTCCGAGGCCGGCTCCACATCTGCGATGGGCACCGGACTCAGGTCTTGTTTGAAATTCAGCAGGCCCCGTAGCGTGGCCAATTTTTTAGTCTGGTCGTCTGTCTGACGGCTGAAATCTTTGTAAGCGTCCCAGTTGTCGGTGCGGGCGGCGTGCTGAAGTTTCGCGATGGCGTCCGGGTTCCACTGGTGGAATTCCTCGCCCCGCCGCCACTGGTAGGCGCCGCCTTGTTGGAGGTCCGGCTCCGCCGCAACCTGAGATGACCCGAAGGCACGGTCATGGCGCTCTGAGGCTTCGCGTTCGATTCCATCCAAACCTATGCCGCCCACTCGGGACGATGTCCAAGTGAAATATTCGTCAATCAGTTCCTGATTCAGGCCCACAACTTCGAAGATCTGCGCGCCGCGGTAGCTCTGCACCGTGGAGATGCCCATCTTGGACATCACTTTAAGCACGCCTTTCTCGTTGGCCTTGATGAAATTCTTCTGGGCGTAATCGGGTTTTGTCCCGTTGATCTCCCCTTTCTCAGCCAGATCCCGGACCGTGGCCAAAGCCAGGTAGGGATTGACGGCACCGGCGCCGTATCCCACGAGCAACGCGAAGTGATGGACTTCGCGGGCATCACCAGACTCCAAGACCAGAGCTGCCTTGGTGCGGGTGCCCTCCCGGATCAGGTGATGGTGGACCGCCGAGACCGTGAGCAAGCTGGGTATGGGGGCCCAGCGGCTGTCCGCGCCGCGGTCTGACAATACAATGATTGAGCAGCCATCCTCTATCGACTTGGACGCCTGTTTCCGCAGTCCGTCCAATGCTTTTTTCAGCGCGCCATCTCCGGCATCCCGGTCGTAAAGCGCCGACAGCGTGCCGGTGCGCAGACCTTCCCGGTCCAAGGCCTTGATCTGGCTAAGTTCCAGGTCCGAGATGATGGGTGACTCCAGCCGCAACTGCCGGCAGTGTTCCGGAGTCTCGTCGAACAGGTTCTGTTCGCTTCCGACGAAAGCCCCCAGCGATGTGACCAGTTCCTCTCTGATCGCGTCCAAAGGCGGGTTGGTCACCTGGGCGAATAGCTGTTTGAAGTAGTTATAGAGCACCTGGTTCTGGTCGGAAAGCACGGCCAGTGGAGCATCGTTGCCCATGGAGCCGATGGCTTCGGTACCGCGCTCGGCCATGACCGTGGTTAGCATACGAATCTCTTCGATGCTGTAGCCGAATGCCTGTTGCAACCGCACCAACTCGGCATGTTCCATGGCCGGGGCTTCCATCGCTTTCGGCAGGTCGTTCAGGGTTAATTTGTTGTCTTTCAACCACTGGCCATAGGGATTCTTGGTGGCCAGATTGTGTTTCAGTTCTTCGTCTCCGATGATCCGGCCCTGTTCCAAGCTGACCAGGAACATCCGGCCCGGCTGTAGCCGTCCTTTGAATTTGACGTCGGCGGGAGGCACCTCCAATACTCCGGTCTCGGAGGCCATCACCAGCTTGTCGTCTTTGGTGACCAGGTACCGGAACGGGCGCAGGCCGTTTCGGTCCAGAAGGGCGCATAGGCTCCGGCCGTCGGACGCCACTATCATGGCCGGACCGTCCCACGGCTCCATCAAGGATGAGTAGTACTCGTAGAAGTCCTTCTTCTCCTGGGACATGGTCTCGTGCTGGTCCCACGCCTCGGGGATGAGCATCAACAGGGCGTGGTCTAGGTCGCGGCCGGTCATCTGGAGCAGTTCCAGGGCGTTATCCAGACTGGCTGTGTCGCTGTCGCCGGGGTTGGTGACCGGTGCGATCTTGGCCATGTCGTCGCCGAACAAGGGGGACTTGAACTGGGCCTCCCGGGCGTGCATCCAGTTGACGTTGCCCCGGAGGGTGTTGATCTCGCCGTTGTGGGCCAGGTACCGGTAGGGGTGAGCCAGCCGCCAACTGCCCAGGGTGTTGGTGCTGAAGCGGGAGTGGACCAGCGCAAAGGCGCTCACTAGGTCTTGGTCTTGCAGATCTAGATAGAACTCGGATATCTGGTGGGCCATGAGCAGGCCCTTATATACGATGGTATTGCAGGACATGCTGCAGATGTAGAAGCGGTCTGCCTGGTTTTCGGTCAGACCAGACTCGTCCATTGAATGCTCAAGGGATTTTCGGGAGATAAATAGCTTCCGCTCGAGGTGAGCGGCGTCTTTGATCTCGGGTCCCATGCCGATGAATACCTGGGCGATATTGGGACAGACCGCGCGGGCGTCTTCGCCGATCTTGGAGTGGTCCAACGGAACTTCGCGCCAGCCCAGGACTTTCAGTCCTTCAGCCTCGATCGCTTTATCGATCATGTCGCGGCAATCAGCGTGGACTTCCGGGGGCATGAACACCATTCCAACGCCATATTCGCCGGCGCCGGGCAGGTCTATGCCCAAAGCCGCGGCCTCTCGTTGGAAAAGCTTGTCTGGGGTCTGAATAAGCATGCCGGCCCCGTCGCCGGTCTCCGGGTCACGCCCGGCGGCGCCACGGTGGCCGAGGTTACACAGGACCTGTACACCTTCGTCGATGATCTGGTGTGTCTTCTGGCCTTTGATGTTGGCGACGACGCCCACGCCGCAAGCATCGTGTTCCTGCTCCGGCGAGTAAAGCCCCTTCTTAGCCAGTTCTTTTAATGGGTCCATCAGCCAATAACCTTTCTATGCGAACAACAACGCGGCAAATACCGCGGGGATCACCTGGGAAACACCAAACCGCCGCTAGGCACGGCGTAAGCACAATCCTCCCTAAAAAACAGGGCTGTAAAATTGTTTTGTTAAATATATCACAATATCAGAATCGTACAAGACCCTCCCTAGTGATCCCACGTGTGAATCGAGACCGGGCCCCGGTCTGGCCAACGGGCGTTTCCCGCAAACGTAATCATCATTGATTTAATTATAAACGACTGTATCTGGCTTAGAGAAAGGGGCGCCCCGAAATATCGGGGCGCCCCTTTTTCGCGTGCATTTTCGCCACCGGGAATCAGGTCAGCATTCGAACCGCTCTGGACC
>JGI26061J44794_1001000_pt1 | contig 11799 bp, 8 predicted proteins | sample MarorgKNORR_S2LV_5_FD_44794 | JGI IMG/M metagenome (IMG submission 44794) | reverse complement strand
AATATTGGTGACACAGGACACAGGTGTCCGGGGGACAAAACAGAATATTCCCATGAAATTGAATGCAGATAATGCATTAGAAAATACATCGTCCATCGAACATGTGATTGTTGTTCGGCGAACCGGGGAACCTGTATTTATGGATGCTGAACGTGATCTATGGTGGCACGAGGCTATTTCCGGTGTGGATGCTAAATGTGAGCCGGAAGTGATGGATGCAGAAGATCCCTTATTTATTCTTTATACATCAGGATCAACGGGGAAGCCCAAAGGCGTTCTTCATACCACCGGTGGATATTTGACTTATGCTTCATTCACCCATGAAATGGTTTTCGATTACAAACCCGGTGACATTTACTGGTGCACAGCGGATTTGGGCTGGATTACCGGACATTCCTATATCGTTTATGGTCCTTTAGCCAATCGTGCCACGACAGTGATGTTTGAAGGTGTACCGAATTTCCCGGATTATGGAAGATTTTGGGACGTGGTTGACAAACATAAAGTGAATCAGTTTTATACAGCGCCAACGGCGCTGAGAGCCTTGATGAAAGAGGGGAATGATTGGGTTACATCTCGAGATTTATCTTCTTTGCGATTGCTTGGAACCGTAGGCGAACCCATCAAAGAACCGGAATGGAATTGGTATAAGGATATTGTGGGCAAAGGGAAATGTCCCATTGTGGATACTTGGTGGCAAACAGAGACAGGTGGGATTCTTATTACACCACTTCCCGGCGCAACCCCAACAAAACCTGGCTCAGCTACATTTCCATTCTTCGGAATTGAACCGGTTTTACTCACGGAAGAAGGTGAAGAAATTGAAGGGAATGATGTATCCGGACTTTTGGCGATAAAATCATCTTGGCCGGGACAAATGAGAACTATTTATGGCGATCAAGATCGCTTTATTGAAACGTATTTTAAACAATTCCCTGGATATTATTTTACGGGCGATGGTGCCAAACGGGATAAAGACGGATATTATTGGATTACAGGTCGAGTGGATGATGTATTGAATGTGTCTGGTCATCGAATCGGAACGGCAGAAGTGGAAGGCGCCATTGGGAAAGCTGATGGTGTGGCTGAAGCGGCTGTGGTTGGGTATCCGCATGACATTAAAGGCCAGGGGATTTATGCTTTTGTAACCCTCATGACAGGTGTAGAAGCGTCCGATGAAATTCGTGATGGAATTATGAATTCCGTTAAAAAGGATATTGGTCCCCACGCAAAACCGGATGAAATTCAATTTACACCGGCACTCCCAAAAACGCGCTCCGGGAAAATTATGCGGCGAATTTTAAGATTTATCGCAGCAGGTGATTTGGATAATATGGGCGATATTTCTACGCTTGCTGATCCAAGTGTGGTGGCAGCGCTTACTGACAGGAAATTGTAAATAATAAATAGAATATCCCATTTTTGATATGTTGTGGATTAATCGTGCTAATCTAAAGTTTATGTTTATAAAATTGAAAAATTCTTAACTTCGAAAAGTCGAAAGAGAATTTCGCTAAAGTAAAGTCACCTTAGTTTAATTACGCGTATCCGTAAGTTTTTCATTCATTTCTCTTACCCGCTGGGTCAACATTTTAACAATCTGTTTCATGATTTCCGGATTGCTGGCCATGAGTTGGTAAAACCCGTCCTGATTAATTTTTAATAAAATTGTATCTTCCAAAGTAATGGCATCTGCAGATCGAGGCTCTTGATCCAGTATTGCCATTTCACCGATACAACTTCCTTTTTTCAATTGGGTAATTGAATGTCCATTTTGGATCACATCAACCTCACCAGAAATAATGACATACATGGAATCGCCATGATCGCCTTCTTTGAAAATCTCAAACTGTTCAGCATGTCGAATTTCTTCAGCAATTTGGGCAATTTTTGTTAATACATCACCAGGAATTTTGTGAAATAGATCAACTGATTTCAGAATGATGGTTTTTTCTAGAATGGAATACATAGGTTGATTCTCCTGGGTTTGAAATTTATTATGTAAAAAATTACGGTTTAAATAAGTCTGCTCGATCTCATTGAATAAGTTTTTTGAAAAAATCGAATTTGGGATTGATTCCCAATGTATTTTTTTCATGAGTCCTATATTCTCAGTTTTGAGAATATAATGTATGGCAATCCCAGTTTTCCAAAGGTGTGAATTTTTAATCCAAAATTCAAGCATTTTATCAGGTTCATCAAGCATACTCGGGAAAAGCTCTTTTCCTATTTTATTTAGGTTTGCATCTGGATCAATTAAGGGTAATGTACGTTTCCGGTTTTCTGGAGAAAAAGTAGTGTCTACTAGTTCGAGTACAACTGGTAATAATTCTGGATCATGACTTTTAACATACCTGATATAGGTTTCTATTGGAACTTCCGGATCTTTTAATGTTCCTAGTTTTAGGAGAATTGGAATCACTTTATTTAAGTCGCTTTCTATGTGATCTAGAATCAAAATTGCTTTTTGATCTTCCTGGATTGCATCCCGGAAAAGATATAACTGGTAAGCACGTTGGGATATTGAATTAATTTGAGTCTCAACCAAATCTAAAACCATCTGTTCCAACTCTTGTTTTTTGCTGATATCTACCAGAGCATTACTGATTCCATCCAGGATGAGCAAGTCCGGATTATCCAATTCTGAAGAAATCAATTGTACCAAAGTTTTCGAAGAAAATTCATGTACAATCTTTAAGATTCCCAANTTTAATTGTATGGATGTATTAGTGGAAAAAAGAATATGTGAGAATCGTTCAATAACTTCATTCGAATCATAGTGATTTAATGCGATATTTGCTGAATCAAAAGTTGCGGAAAATGAAAGATTATTGATGATTGGATTAAGGAATTCAGCATCATGATCATGCTCCAAAACACAAAGAATTTCATTCCTTACGTCGTGGGATGGATGATTCAAGAATTGATGGATTATTTCATTGGGTAGTAAATGGCTGGCTTGTCGGAAAAACCCAATCGTTATACAAAGCATCTGTGGATTATTACTATTCAATAACTGGTTGATTATTTGATTCGATTCTATATGGTCTGGTGTCTGTTTTAGAATAGTGACCGCAGTTGATGCAACCAATTCAGGTTTATCCTTTTTCAAATAAGGGATAACTAACTCTTTTAATGATGGAATCATTCTATCTCCGGCACAGGAAATTGCAAATGGCGCTAAATCAGATTTCTCGTTAATTAATTCTAGCACAACCGAATCAGATATAATATTTGGCTGATGCCATGCTAATTCTAAAACCGCTCTTTTAATTTGATCAGGACCCCGTTTAATTAAATGTTGAAGTGTTTTTTGCCAAGGATGAAGCGGGAGAGTCCATAAAAGATCTAAAGCAAAAAGTTGTTTTAATTCATCTTTATCTTTGAGTGTTTTATCTAATGTTTCAATAATATGTGAGTCATTGATATCAAATTCAATATCATCCAGATTTAGTTGCCGATTTTCAATCGCTTTCATGAGTGAATTCACATACCCGTTTTTTAATCGAAAACTATTCCAAATCCACAAAATAACGCTTATTAAAATGAAAAAACTAAGCCAATGGATTTTGTCTTCTGGGACGAGTTTGAAAGAGATGAGAGCAAAAATCAATCCACCAGCTAATCCTTCCAATCCTGAACGTATCGTTCCATCGATTACGGGTTTTATTTCTTTCTTTTTTTCGGATGCCACTGGAAGCCACAATATTTCCTGAACGGCATTATTGGTGGAAAATTTGAAAACTTGGTCTGAAAATTTCGCCATAAACACTGCTGCTAAAGAACCTAATGCAAGAAACCCAACTGACCCTATTGCAAGAGTAATTGGTAGAACTAAAAGTCCAGCTAAAATTCCAAATCTTGTTAAAATGAAACCTGTAATAAAAAACTGCATAATCAGAGTTGCGGCACCTGTAGACATGTAATAGGTCCCGAAAAAACTTACTAGATCATTTTGATTTGGGAATGCTTCCGCAGCCATCATCTTGAATTGGTAGTCGATAATTTTAGAAACAAAAGCAGCCAGTCCAATGAGAAGTGAAATTGATTTTATATAGGGATCAAAGAGTGTTGTTGGATTTTTAGGTGATGATGGCGAACGTTTCACGGAAATTTTAACGTCTCGCATATGAGGTCTTAACATCTGTGCAAATATGACAGATAACCCAATAAAAAATATTGTGAGAAATAATAAATTTTCAGATCCAAATGCAATTACAAATGGTTTGATACCATAGCCGGCACCCATTCCCGCAAATGATCCTCCTGCTCCGACTAAAGTAAATATTCGTTTTGCTTGTCGAGCATTAAAAATTTCACCCGCTAACATCCAAAATTGGAATATGGATAAAATTGTAATCACTTCCATCCAGATATAGAGCAACGGAATCACTATTCCCGTTAAATTGGATTGGATTAAAAATAGTGTAAACGAGAAAATAAATCCTGAAATAGAAATAATGAAAACCTGATCTTGACCTGACGTGAGTTTTTTATAAATAGTTATTACGCCAGCCATAACCAATGCGATAGCTACGAACATAAGTGGGAGATAAGATTTATCAAATTGGGTAAGAAAGACCGCATCCCGAACGGATGCTCCAGTAATGGTTGCCGACACGATGGCAAAGAACATGAAGAAGAGCAGGGCCGCAGGTTTACGTTCTTCAGATTTAATATTGATTATTGCCATGATAGGAATGGGAAAGTTAAAGCAATATAGTATTTTTTAAAATGTGGATTATGTTACTGGAAGTGAAATGCACGAATCCCTAATTTTCAACACTTTTTATTCATAAATAATTATTAAAAGGAAAATTATGGCACATATTTCAAATGTAACCTGTTCAATGGCCTCATGGAAAGAAACTAACGCTGGGCTCATTGCAGTCGGCGTATTCGAAGATAAAAGTCTTACTCCCATGGCAACCGCCATTAATGAAGCATCCAACGGTGCATTCTCAGAAGCGATTGATCTTGGCGATGTAAAAGGAAAAACCGGTGAATCACATTTATTCTACGTTGATAGGAAACGAGTTCTGCTTTTGGGACTTGGTAAAAAAGATAAATTTAATTCAAATGCAGTTCGTTTGGCAGCAGGGAAAGTGTCCCGCACGGCCATCAGCAAAAAGATTGATTCCGTGGCTATGGAATGTTTTTGCGAGAAGTGTGAATATTGCCAATCCTGTGGGGAGGGGCTCGTTTTAGGAAGCTACCAATTTTTGGATTATAAAACAGGGAAAGATGACGGATTTGAATTGAAATCTGCCACGGTACTTAGTTGTGATTCTCCAAATATCGCCAAAGGTGCAGCTATCGGAAATGCAGTTTGTTTTGCCCGTGATCTTGGGAATCACCCCGGGAATATTACCACACCTACACGATTGGCAGAAGCTGCCAAAGAGATTGCAGATGAAGGCGACATGAAACTCACTGTTTTTGATCGGGAAGAATTTACCGAAATGGGCATGGGCGCTTTAGCGGGAGTCGCATTAGGCACGGATGAACCGCCAAAATTCATCATTTTAGAATACATGAATGGTGGAGATGCAAAACCCAAAGTTCTCGTAGGCAAAGGTCTCACATTTGATGCAGGTGGAATATCCATCAAGCCTGCCGGGAAAATGGACGAAATGAAATATGATATGTGTGGCTCTGCTACCGTATTGGGAACCATGAAAGCAATCGCAGCCTTGAAACCCAAAATGAATATTGTATGTATTGTTCCTTCTACAGAAAATCTCTTGGGTGGCAAAGCTTTTAAACCTGGAGATATCCTAACTGCCTTAAATGGAAAAACAATTGAAATTCTAAATACAGACGCTGAAGGACGATTGATTCTTGCCGATGGATTATCTTATGCATCCGAGCAGTATGATCCTGAATTCATTTTAGATTTTGCCACATTGACGGGTGCGGTTCTTGTAACGCTTGGTCACGTGGCGGCTGGTGTTATGGGAACGGATGAATCTCTCATGGAAAAAGTGAAGGTATCTTCTAAAAATTCCGGTGAAAAAGTTTGGGAGCTTCCTTTATGGCCTGAATTTTGCAAACAGATTAAATCTGATATTGCTGACGTGAAAAATATGGGAACTCCAGGGCAGGCAGGCAGTATTGCGGCTGCAGCATTTTTGAAAGAATTTGTAAAAAAAGATATTCCTTGGATTCATTTTGACATTGCAGGCACAGCTTGGGGTGGCAAAACAACGAGTTTAGATCCAAAAGGCAGTGCAACCGGTTGGGGAATACGGCTCGTTTTGGATATGTTGAATGCCTAAATTAACAAAATTAAAATTTTGGGGGCTGATCCGCATTGCGGTCAGCCCTTTTTTATTTTCAATTCTTATGGCCGGACATCCCATCACAATTGATGGTCAATTTCATGATTGGGAGAATGTAGAAATAGCCTACGCAGATGAAGCCGGGCCATGGGGCGCAGATTTTGCTGATGTAAAGATCACCTACGATCAAGAATTTCTCTTTATCTATTTTTCGTTTCACTATGGCGAATTTCTCATGCAGGATTGGAATGCATTCCACTTGTATATCGATGCAGACAATGATTCATCCACGGGTCTCGATTACAACGGTATTGGCGCAGAACTGGATTGGACCTTTGGTCAACGGCAAGGCATCTTTTATTTTAATGGCGGTAATTCAGATGTTTGGCAAAATGATTTAACATTGCGTATCGGGCCTACGATTACATCACAAGAATTTGAAATAGCAATTGCCAGAAATTCTGATATTATGACCTTGAATGGGGCACAGGTTTTGGTGGAAGGACGCATTGCAATTGCCGAAGCACCCCCTAATTCGGACAGTGTTCCAAATGAACCGGGAGGAATTTATTTTAGTATTGGGGAGGATGCAGTTCCATTACCGGAACCCATTTCGTTGGAACGTCGGTATGAAGATGATATTCGTATTGTGACCTATAACACATTATGGAATGGTATTTTAGAACCGGACAGGCAACCCAAATTTCAACGGATACTTCAAGCACTTGATCCTGACGTGATTGTATTGCAAGAACACACGGATTGGAACGAAATTAACGATATTGTTCAATCATGGTTTCCCCAGGAAACGTGGTACGCCAGTTGGACCTATAGCGATTTAGTTGTTTTATCAAGATTCCCAATTTTATATGATGCGAATTTGATTAGTTCCGAAAGAACCATGTGCGCCTTGTTGGATACGGAGGATGAATTGGGCAAAAACCTATTGGTCATTAATTCTCATTTATCTTGCTGTGCAAACAACGATGGGCGACAACAACAGGTGGATGAGTTTGCTTCGGTTTGGCGGGAATGGGTTTCTAATGATAATGGTCCCTTTGATTTGGCTAATGAAACACCTTTTGTTCATGTGGGGGATTTCAATTTTGTAGGTTACCGCCAACAGGTGGAAACACTCCGCATCGGTGATATTGAAAACCAAAATGAATATGGTGACGATTTTCTGCCTGATTGGGATTCCACAGAAATTGTAGATCTTTTTTCTCGTCATACCCACAAACGGATGGGCTATACATGGCGCGGTGATGGCAGTTCATTTAATCCTGGAAAATTAGATTACGTATTTTATTCTGATGCTACCATTGATTCCGGAAAACATTTTATTGTAAATACATTGGCCATGGATGATGAATATCTTGCAAACTATGGCTTGGAGTGGGATGACACCCAAGAAGCATCGGATCATTTACCACGGGTTTTTGATATTTCATTGGATCCCAATGTGGGAATAAAAGAAGATGGAATCGTACTGAAGGAATTTGCCACTTTGAATAATTATCCCAATCCATTTAACCCAACCACGACTATTACAGTAAATATTGTAGAGACGTTGCATGCAACGTCTCTACGTATTTATAATTTAAATGGTCGTTTAGTTAATGTGGTATTTCAGGGTGAATTAGAAACCGGAACCCATGAATTTCAATGGGATGGCACCAATTATTCCAGTGGGGTATATTTTATAAAAATGCAGTCAGGAGATTTTATCAAAACCCGGAAAATGATTTTACTGAAGTAGGATAGTACTTCAATCATCCTGATTGAAGATAGACAATCAAGATGATTGTCCTACACTGATTTAAACTTGTTCCATGGCATTATCATACATGGGTGCCATGGATGCCCAATCAAAGGGTTGGGCGATGGGGTGGAAATGAGTTGCTTTTATTTTCTCATGGTTTTCAATCGCCCAAATTATTTTATTAAAAAGATCCTGGTCATCGGAGTATAAATGATCTTTATGCTGGTCCGGGGGCAGTAATTCTGGATAGGTTAATCGATTGGGTAAAATAGGCCAAGTATCGCAATACATGGCTTCCATGACACTGGCACCAAAAAATTCCTGATTGGACGTTACAGGCAAAATATCCGCTTTCCAGAGCCATTGTGCATAATCAGAGAACGATTCTGTAAAACCCCATTGAACAATTTGGTTCTCAAATGATTTATGAGCATCAAGGAAAATATCTGGATATTGACTAAAATTTTCACCCATGACCGCCAATTTAAAATCATAGCCATATTCTTTAACCCGTTCCAACACACCAAAAAAGTCATTGGGATTTTTGTCATATTCCCAACGGTGATTCCACAAGATAAGCGGTGCATCGCCATGGTCTATGCGGTGATCGTCAAATTGCCGGAGATCCATACCAAGATGAAGAATCCTGCTTTTATCACGAATCGCATCTACGGAATCCAATTCACGATAATCTGGGAATTGGCGTAGGAAACCGGGAAGCGCATCCAGGAAGGAATCCATGTGGAATTCAGAATTGAAGAATACCTGGTCAGCAGCAAGGGCGGATGCAAAATTGATGAAACCATAATGAGTATCCCTATTTTTTTGGATATCCCGATCATTGGGCGACCAAGGATAAGACAATTGATTTTCATGAAAATAAATGGCAATTGGGATGCTGGTAGATTTAGATTTTGTCAAGGCAAGAAAAGTAGAGAGGTCCAACATATCGGTAGTCAGAATAAGATCGGGGCGCCAAGTGAGACCGTTGAATTCCCGCGCCATAGTTACAGCCCCGCCATGCATACGCCATTTCCAAAATTGACCTTTCATGGTCAAGAAACGTACATCGTGTTTGCTATGATTGGCAAATCCCACGGCCCATTGTTTATGAGATCCTGTAAAATAGGGTTCGATGAGGAGGATATTCACAGGGGAATTTACAAAAAAATTGAATGGATAGAATGGGATGATAAAAATCTAAAATACAATTATCAGATATGTACAATATTACTTAACATTTAAAATGTGTATGAATTAGTAATTAGCAAACAGGAATGTGAGCAAGTGTTGGATTAAGCTGATTAATAAAATTGAAAATGAAGAAACTCAATATTCATTTTTCAACTTTAAAAATGTACCCGAGACTGGAATCCCTGCCTACCGGCAGGGAACCAGTATATCTAAAGATTCATCTCATCCATCCATTCTCGACCCACACCTGATTTTAAATACCTTTCTCTTGATATGGCTTCTTTGCGAGTTTTATATTTCTCAAAGTGGACTATTCTCCACGGAATGAATGCTTTTGTTGATTCCACCTTTCCTGAGTTGTGTTGTTTAAGTCTAGGCCTAAGGCTATCGCAGTGCCCCACATATCGATGTTTTTCATCGAGAGATCTAAGTACATAAGTAAAATACATAAAAGTGCCCGAGACTGGAATCGAACCAGCACATCCGTTAGGACACACGGACCTGAACCGTGCGCGTCTACCAATTCCGCCACCCGGGCAAATAAATCAAAATTCAAAAAACCATTTAAAACAGGCTTGGAATCTTATCAAATCCCGACGGCAAATCGCAAGGAATAATCTTGGAGAAAGGTAATCCATTCCCGTATTTTTCACCCGCTTTTTTATCATGGAAATCAAAACTGTCGCTACCAATCGTAAAGCCTATCATGAATACCATATTCTTGAAACATACGAAGCTGGTATACAATTAATGGGCAGTGAAGTGAAAAGTATTCGGGAAGGGAATATTAGTTTAAAAGAATCCTATGTTTTGATTCGTGCAGGTGAAGCATGGCTAAAAGGAGCTCACATTGCTTCTTACAGTCATACAGGAATTGAAGGGCACGAATTAATTGAAGGGCACGAATTAATACGCGACCGGAAATTGCTTCTCCATAAAAAGGAAATTTCACGAATTGGGTCAAAATTGGCAGAGAAGGGTTTAACGGCTGTTCCCACAAAATTGTATTTCAAGGGTGGATTAATCAAACTTGAATTTGGTTTAGCCAAAGGAAAAAAACTTCATGATAAACGAGATACGAAGAAAAAACGTGACGTAGAACGAGATATACAAAGAGCATTAAGTCAAAGATGAAATTTTTACCTATAGATGAACAATTAGCCCTTATTGGACGAGGGGTTGAAGAAATAATTCCGGAAGCTGAATTAAGCAAAAAACTGGAAACGTCTCTTGAAACCGGAATTCCCTTAAACATAAAACTTGGGTGTGATCCCAGTCGTGCAGATTTACATATTGGGCACGGAGTTGTATTAAGGAAATTGCGCCATTTTCAAGATTTGGGGCATCAAGCAATTTTAGTGATAGGCGATTTCACTGCTATGATTGGTGACCCATCCGGTCGTAATAAAACACGTCCCCAACTGACTTTAGATGAAGCAAAATTAAATGCAGAATCTTACGTTGACCAATCTAAAGCTATACTTGATATAGATAAACTTAAGATTGTTTATAATTCAGATTGGCTTAATAAAATGAATTTTAATGACGTGGTAAAATTAGCAAGTTCTATGACAGTTGCTCGCATGTTAGAACGGGACGATTTCACCAAAAGATTTCAATCCGAAATTCCCATTTCTCTCCATGAATTTTTATATCCATTGGCGCAAGGGCAAGATTCTGTAGAATTGAAAGCTGATGTAGAATTAGGTGGAACAGATCAGAAATTTAATTTACTCGTAGGCCGTGATCTCCAAAAATCCAATAAGCAAAAGCCACAGTGTATTATTACCTTGCCGTTATTAGAAGGAACGGATGGTGTAGAAAAAATGTCAAAATCTTATGGCAATCATATTGGGCTTTACGATTCCCCGGAAGATATGTATGGAAAAACATTATCAATCCCAGACAATATGATTGTAAAGTGGTTCACGTTAGCGGCAGATGCGGATGAATCGGTTGTTAAATCCGCAGAAACCCGATTGGCGGATTCATCAGTGAATCCCATGGAAGTGAAAAGAGAATTAGCACGAGCCGTGGTAAAACTTTATTATGATTCGGAAACTGCAGCGACGGCAGAACACCATTTTAATACGGTTGTGGTTGGGAAGGGAAATCCCGACGAAATGCCAGAATTTTCTCTGACTGAAGAAGACTTAATTGTAAATGTGATTTTTGATGCCGGATTACTCCAAAGTAAGGGCGAAGTTCGCCGTATGATTAAACAAGGTGCGGTAAAATTGGATGGTGAATCTGTTTCAGATATTCAGGCAAAAATCTCTCCAAAAGGAGACCAAATTTTAAAAGTAGGTAAACGACGATTTTTAAAGGTAATTGAATGATCCGTAGTTATTTATGGCTGCCTCTATTTGCAGCCTTTTTATCTTTCTCTTGTAACTATTCTCAACCCCAAATCCCTAAACTGGTTATCACCCTAGTGGTAGATCAAATGCGACCAGATTTATTGACACGATTTGATGATTTATATACGGGTGGTTTTCGCTGGCTTATGGATCACGGTATTTGGTTCACAAATACGCACCATGAGCATAGTTACACTGCCAC
>JGI26061J44794_1000995_pt1 | contig 11849 bp, 7 predicted proteins | sample MarorgKNORR_S2LV_5_FD_44794 | JGI IMG/M metagenome (IMG submission 44794) | reverse complement strand
TCAGAAGATTAGACCATATGGCATGGAATCATCCTCCGAGAGAATTAAATGCGTAAATGGCTGTGGTAATCTCACAAATGACAAGCATGAAAAACTCAGCGTTAGGGGCAGAATTAAGGATGTATTCATAGGATTCTCATTAATTATATGTGGATTCCTTATCATTAAATTAGGATATGATGGTGAAATTGGCGAGTTGCCATTTCTTCTTCCAATTTTTGCTGGGTTGGCCTTCGTGATGAAGGGCCTTTTTGGTGGAGATGATATTGCATTTTTCCTTTGTAAAAAATGTGGAGGAGAATTAATAGATTCAAAAACATTAATCAAAAAGATTGGAGAAGAACACGCCTTAGCCATAGAAAACAGCCTCAAAGGTAGTGATTTTGGAGGGAAAAAATGCCCTACTTGTGAAGAAAAAATGAAAATTCTCAATTTAGAATATAAAGTACCTTCCATTGGATTGTTTGGGGGAAAGACGACAAAAAATATTGAATTAGATGGGTGTATAAATTGCAGTAATATCTGGTTTGATAGAGATGAATTGAGAAAATTGGATAATAGAATTTTTCATAAGAAACAGGACTTTTCACAGGATACTCCCATTATTAAAGGATCATTGAAGTTAATTCAAAATCCTGTGAAAAGCCCTGGTGAATTATCCGATGAGCATAGAAAAGTAGGTTCGAAATGTTCAGAATTAGAATGTAAAGGTACAGTCATGTACAAAAGTAAATTTTGTTATAAACATCGAAATATAGAGTGATATGATGCGTCCGTAATTAACGGTAAACTATGTTCCAGTGGTGAATCAATCGTAAGGGTACCCCCTCCGATTAGGGGTGATCGGAAGGGTACCCATGCGATTGGAAGTAGAACCCGTAGACTCTGCGCCGGGAAAACTTTCATTCCGCAGCCGACATTGCATCGACTGTGCACAAAGTCACCAAGGTCACATTGGCTGTAGGTTTCGTATTGCTGATTGTCAGCATAATTGCTACCTCTGCCGGCTGGGACTCATTCATGGAAAACATGGACGAAGGATTCGTCGAGGGTGGCACTGAGATGTGGACGGGGAAAACACCCACTACGTTCGAGGGAGAGATGCTTCCGACTTCCATGTATCCGGTTTTCGTGCAGGAGTATAGATCCGTAGATGTGGAATTGCTAGATGGTGATGAATACAGTCGCTTCGTGCCTTGCGAGGAAGACTACTCGTGCGGATCCTTCTACGAACCAGGGTACACATATGTCGGCGACGTATATGTATCCTACTCGGATATCTGGAAGGTTCGGTTCTCTGGAGACGTCACGGGAGATAGCAATGTCATGATACGGGAGATGAGCATGGATGTGCCCGGAATCATGTCGCTTGCTTTTGGCTGCATGGGGGGATGCTTCTCGCTACTGGTTCTAGGAGTCGGTGTAATCTTTGTATTCACTCTGAAGGAAAGCCACAACGACTCCCCCTCTGAAGTTGCGTTCGTGAGTGGAGACACGCTAAAGTCAACAGCACCAGACACCGGCGAATGGTGGAGTCAATCCGACAATGATTGAGGGTTTCTGAATCAATGGGGGGAAGCCGGAAATAATCAGTCCTCGAATTCGGGTCAATCGAGGTCGAGATTGTAGTGCAAGCCGACATTCTCGCGCCGCAGCATGGAGGCCTCGATGACCAACTCGGCGCAGATGATCAGATTGCGTAACTCGACCATCGTCTGCGTCGGTTTTGTCGCGTGCCAGAGTGGCACGACCTCACTGCGAATGTGAGCGATGCGGCGCTTCGCCCGAGCCAATCGAGCATCGCTCTTGACCAAGCCCACATCATTCGTCATCATGCTTCGCAAGGCCTGCAGGTCGGTGTGCAGAGTGCCATGCTCAGCCAGCACATCGAGGTCATCGTCGCGCCAGCGCGGCAGGTCTTCGACCAAAGCCGGCAATTCGCCATTCTCAGCCTTGCGAATCAAGTCCGAGGCTGCCCTCTCCGAGTAGACGACAGCCTCGAGCAAACTGTTCGAAGCCAACCGATTCGCCCCGTGAAGTCCAGTCCGCGCAACCTCGCCAACAGCGTACAAACCAGGCATGACCGCACCCTCACAAAGAGCCCGCCCAGCAGAATCCACGACCACTCCACCGACCATGTAGTGCGCAGCAGGCCTGACCGGAATCGGGTCGGGACCGAGTCGTATTCCCAACTTCGCGACCTGCGCAGCAGTAGTTGGGAACTCCTCCATGAGTTCGACGGCATCGAGGTGTTCAGTCACCAACAGAACATGTGAATCGCCACTGCGCTTCATCTCTCGATCGGTCGCCCGAGCGACCACATCACGAGTATCGAGCGAGCCTTTCTCAGAGTATCGGCGCATGTAGGAAGAGGCGTTCGGATCGCCCGCAGCAGACCCCGCCGAGACACCACCTGCAGCCCGCCAAGCAGCATGCTCGGAACGAGTCATCAGAACCGCGCCGTGCCCTCGCATCGCCTCGCTGATCAGGAAAGGCGTAGCAGATTCAACCGCCAGAGCAGTCGGATGGAACTGGATGAATTCCATATCCGAAACATCGGCCCCAGCCCGATGCCCCATCGCGATACCATCACCCGTGGCGACAGCAGGATTCGTCGTGGAGAGGTGAAGCATCCCTGCCCCACCGCTCGCAAGCACGACGGCCCTAGCAGCGAGCGTGTGCACCTTTCCCGATGGCGCCAAACACCACAAACCAGCAACACCGGACGAGGGATCATCCAAATCCCTCCGAATCAGGTCGAGAACCATCCAATTCTCGAGAATCCGCAGACCAGACTCGTATTCGCTCGCAGCACCCTGCGTCAGAGCCCGCTCGATCTCAGCCCCAGTACGGTCCCGTGAATGCAGAATCCGCTTATCGGAATGACCTCCCTCGCGTGCCATATCGTACAAGCCATCAGCACTCAGATCGAATTCAACACCATGCTCGACGAGGTCTCCGATCCGCGCCGCAGCATCAAACACAACCGCGCGCACAACACTCCTCGTCGCACAACCCCGCACCAGAGGCCAGAGTATCCTGCACATGGGCCTCCAAAGCCCCTTCATCATCAATGTCAAGCACACCGGCTATTCCGCCCTGCGCCCAGTTCGTCGAGGAGGTCGAGAGGCTCTTCTTGGTGACGATGGCGACCGATAATCCGTTCCGATAACAGCGGAGGGCGAGGAACAATCCAGCGATTCCAGAACCTATCACTGCGACATCGACGGCCGTCAGTGACTTCTCCTGCGAGTCTGCCGCCATGTCAATTCCTGATTGGATTTCGCATTGAAGATTGTCCAATCGGATTCTACGCCTTCGGCGTCAGAAGCAAGTGCCTGCGTTTGGTGGCTCAAAGTGCGCCGATGCCTCAACCTTCATAATCTGTAAAGCGGCGAGCCCGTGCTTGACGTTGGGTGTTTTTCCAATCGTCATTAGGTGATGGGATGCACTTACTGCGTATCGAATTGGAGAATTTCAAGTCATTCGGCGGTCAGATCACAGTTCCTTTCGACCAGGGATTCACAGCCATAACCGGTCCCAATGGCTCGGGTAAATCCAACTGCGGAGATGCCATACAATTCGTTCTCGGGACACGCTCCACCAAGGTCATTCGAGCTGCTAATGTGGCGGAGTTGATCTTCAATGGCGGCAAGAGTGGCAAGGCTGCCCGCCACATGTCGGCGACGCTCGTCTTCGCCAACACTCCAGAGTCTGACGGGCTTCGCCGTATTCGAGTTGAAGGCGATGAGGTCTCGTTCACCAGGGCTGTTCGGTTGAGTCGCAAGAACAACCCGATCTCCTCTTACCGGATTGGCGACAAACCGGCCACTGCTACCGAGATGCGTCGGGTTCTGGCCGAGGCTGGCCTGCATGGTGATGGTTACAACATCGTCCAGCAGGGCGATGTGACGAATCTCGCGACGATGACACCACACCGCCGTCGCGGTGTCTTGGAGGAGGTTGCTGGAGTCAAGGCATACGACGACGAGATTCGTCGTTCGCAGAATCAGCGCAAGCGGGTCGAGGGCGACATCCAGACAATCGATCTGTTCGAGTCGGATCAGAAGACCCAACTCAAGGAACTCGAGAAGGAACGGGCTCAGGCGCTGAAATTCAAGGAGTTGAAAGACGAGCAGGACGAGGCTCGAATCGTTCTGGCGCAAACGCGTTATCGCAGCCGCCATGATGAGATTCGGCTGCTGAACGATGAGCAGGTGAATTACACCGAGAAGGACGAGAGACTTCGGGGGGTGATGCGTGCTTCGAATCAGAAACTGCTCGAACTCGATGAGGAGTTGGTCCGCGTCAGGCTGGATATCGATGAGATGGCGAGTGGCGAATCGAAGAAGGTGCTCGACCAGATTCGGGCTCTCGATATCGAGGTCGAGACGAGCCGTGATCGCATTGGCGATTCGCGGCGAGCGTCTGTAGAGGCTACCGAAGAGACCGAGGAATTGAATGGCGATCTCGAGGGCGTACTCGGCGCTGAAGAGAAGATTCAGGCGACTGTCGATGCTGCACAGACTGCGACGAGAGCGGCCGATGAGAATCTCGTCAGGGCCGAGGCCGACGAGAGCGAGGCTCGCACAGCGATCGAGTCGGGAGACAAACATGCTCGCGACCTCAATCGAGCTTTGGGCAAAGCCACCGAGGCAGTCACAGAGGCGCATACGGAGCGGGCCGAGGCGCGGCTGAAGCGGATCGAGCGGAACAGAATGTGCGACTCGCATCCGACCGCCTCGCCGATTTGGAGGAGGAGTACGAGAGTGCGACCTTCGAGCGCGACGACCTCGAATTGACCGGCGAGGACCTGCAGGACGAGAAGCCGACCGAGGACCGCTCGACGCTGGCGACGCAGATGCAGAAGATTCTGCGCGACGAGGTCAATCTGCGCGAGGATCGCGACCGGGCCGAAGGCAAGGTTCGCGAGGCGAATCGTGCCCTCGACAAAGCCAGAGCGAGGCAGGAAGCACGCGCTTCTCGGCCCGGTTCAGCCGTCACACTACGCGCCCTCGCCAAACTCCGCGAAAGTGGTGAGATCAAGGGAATCCTTGGCTCACTCGGCGAATTGTCAGCACCCAAGGACGCCGCCAACGAGGAGGCACTCGCCTTCGCTCTGGGCGGCGGCATGAACAGCATCATCGTCACCGACGACAAGGTCGCCGGCTCTTGCATCAAGTGGCTACGAGCCAATGGCGGCGGCCGAGCGACCTTCCTCCCACTCAACAAGATCAGCGCTTCGAGAACCCAAGGCCGAGCCCTCATGGTCGCTCGAAACCCTGGCATCATCGGCTTCGCTCACGACCTGCTCGACTACGACGAAGAGATCGAAACCGCAGTCCGCTTCGCCTGCCGCAACACACTCATCGTCCAATCGATGGATGTCGCACGCCGCAACATGGGCGGCGTGCGAATGGTGACGCTCGATGGCTCGATCGTCGAAGCCACCGGTGCGATGACNGGCGGCTCTTCCAACAGAGGCGGCCGCCCCAATTTCGGCGGGGCCGGCGCAGGAGGATTGGGATACGAGAAGTTAGAGAGTGCGGTTGAGAATGCCAATCTCATCTATTCAGTCGTCGAAGCAGCCCTGAAAGAACTTCGAATCAACCAGCAGGATCTACGCAACAAGATCAACGGCCTCGACGACAGTGACCATTCGGTCAAAGTACGCGAGTGGAAGGCCGATGTCGGAATCGCCCAGAAACTGGTTGACGATGTCGGCCGGAAAGTCATCGAAGCCCGCAAGGAATTCGAGGGAATCGAGGCCGAGTGCAAAACGATACAAGCGAGCGCAGCAAGCGTCGAGAAGACTTACGAAGACGCCGTCGAAGCCCGCAGAGCGGCCGGCGAAGACCTGCAGAATCACACGCCGGACCATCTCTCCAAACTCCTTCGCTCAGCCCAGGACACACGCACCGAGGCTGAGCGAACCAAACTGCGCTCGGAAGCGGAAATCTCCAGCGGCACTGAGCGGCTGAGCGTTCTCGCCGAGCGCAGAACCGGCCTCACTCGAGCGATAAACCGCCAACAGGGCATCATCGATGCGGCCGCAGAATCAATCGAGAAACTCAAGGGAATCATCTCACGAGCCGATGAGCAACTCGACGAACTCAAATCGGTAGCATCTCAATTCGATGAGGAGCAACAACAACTCAACACGCGCCGCGAGGAGATAGTCGACGAGCGCGCCAGTCTGCGCGCCGCTGTCGATCAATTGGAACGCCAGCGCGAGAACATCCAGACGCGGCTCGAGAGCCTCGCCGAACAGATACGACAGAAGGAGGACACGGTCGGCGAACTTCGCGCAGAACTCGCCGAACTCGAAATCTCCGTGCCTTCACCAGAGACTCAACTGCCAACAGTGGCCGAGGCGGAGAAAAGGGTGCAGGTCCTTGACCGCCGCCTCGGCCAACTCGGCGACGTCAACATGCTCGCCATCGAGCAGTACGACAGAACAGTCGAGCGAATCGCAGACCTCGTTACCGACGGAAAAACACTCAGAGAACGCAAAGAGATGCTCGTCAGCATTGTCGAGCAGCTCGAGGATGAACGCTGCACGAGGCTGCTCGCAGTATTCGACCACGTCAACAAGAACTTCCAGCGCGTCTACGCGATTCTGCAACCTGGCGGGACGGGGACGCTTTGTCTGGAGAACCCACGGAACCCCTTCGAAGGTGGTCTCGAAATGGCCTGCGTACCTCCTGGGAAGAGCCGGAACACTCGCCGTTCCTACCTCTCTGGGGGCGAGAAGTCGATGGCCGCATTGGGCCTCGTCTTTGCAATCCAAGACTACGAACCGAGTCCATTCTACTACCTCGATGAGGTCGACCAGAACCTCGATCCGTTCAACGCTGAGCGCATTGCCACACTTTGTCGATTGCGCAGCCAGAACGCCCAATTCATCATGGTGACGCTGCGCAAGGTCAGTCTGACTTTGGCCGACCATCACATCGGCATCACTCATGCTGGTGATGGTATCAGCCGCCGAATCACTGACTTCGACCGGGCGGCTGCTCTGCAACTTGGTGATGAGTTCGAGGCTGAGGCCAAGGCTCGCGAGGAGGCTGCTGCGGACAAGGCCGAGATGGATGAGCTGCCCGAGCCCGAGGATATGCCGAAAACTCCTGAGCCGCTCGGCACGCCACAGAGTCTCGGTGGATTGGCCGAACGGGCCGGCATCGAAATTGAGGGCGATGAAGACGTCGAAAACGCCGAAGATGTCGCGGAGGACTCCGATGTGGCTGCTGATGGCGAAGAGATTCCCACCATCGATGCGACTGCCGTCGAAGCCGCTGCTGAGCTAACGACCGAGGGTCTCGAATCATTGCGCGAGCGCACCGAGGAATGGACCGAGGACATCGCCGAGAAGGAGGCTGCGACGCCACTGACTGAGGACGAGAGCACTGTCGACTCGAGCGAACCGGTCAATGGAGTCGAAGTGGAAGCCGAAGCCGAAGCGGAAGCAGCGCCCGAAATGGAGGAGTGAACAGCGATGACCGTCTTCGATGCGAGCGCGATGCGCGACGACATCGTCACGCGGTTATTGCAAGGCGAGACCGACCTCGAGACCAGTCGCTATCTCGACCGCTTGGTCGAACTCGCGAGCCTTGACGAGGCCGAACATCAATTCCTCCTCGACCCATTCGACCGCTCGGTCGCCCTCGTCTTCCAATTGTTCAGATCCAAGGAACTCGACCCTTGGGACGTCAATCTCACCTACTTCCTCGAGCAGTTCAACGAGCGTATCCAAGACGCTGACAACATCGACCTACCGACCTGTGGTCGCTTGATTCGCATGGCGTGGTACACACTTCGAGACCAATCAACAGACCTCATCGACCGACAAGAAAGAGCCTGGGTCGATGTCGAAGACGATTTCCTCGACTTCGACGCTGGTGGTTGGGAAACCGAATTTGACGAAGACGACTACAACTTCTCCGTCGGCGTGCTCACCGGAGCGGCCGACGACGTCCTACCCTCGATGTTCCAAGGCAGAATCCACAGAGATGGCAGTCGCCCAGTGACTCTTGGCGAGTTGCTGATGGGACTGCAAACCGCCAAGCAGATCTCTGAGGACCAGCGCCTGCGCGAGCAGATCGCAAAGGAGCGCCGCAAAGAGAACGCACTCGCTCGCGCCCGCTTCAGCGGCAGCCTGCACATCGAGGACCTCGACGATGACATCCACAGGACCTGGCTGGCCCTGCGGCGGAGACAGGTCGCCGACAATGGAGCCGTCGACCTGAAAGCCATCGCTGAACACCTCAAAATCCAGTCACTCGAGTCTGGTATGGCAGCACCAGAAGCGGAGGCTGAAGCACAGGTCACAGCCTTGGTGGCAGCACTTTTCCTGACCAACCGAGGGTACGCGGATCTGACCCAGGCAGAGGGCCGAAATGGACTGATCACACTCCGAAATCTGCATCCAGAGCGTGCCGATTACGAGCAACTGACCCTTGAGCTCAACCCCCCGCCGGAGGTCTTCGCAGATGTCTGACGAGGCAGCACTTTCGACGATTCTCGAAGCGATTCTGTTCAGCGCCGGCCGCTCGATGTCGGTCGACGAACTGATGGAACAGACCAAGCGGACACGAGGTGAAGTCGGGGGCGCATTGAGCGATCTGCGGGCTACGATTCGGCGCCGACGCGATTCTGCATTACAGTTGACCGAGGTCTCTGGACGGTGGATATTCGAGGTCAGGCCGACTCTCTCGAATCATCTTCCTGAGTCGGTTCGGCCGGAAGTTCCGCAGCGCTTGTTGCCGGCCGCAGCACTCATCGCCTACCATCAACCGATGTCACAGGTGCAATTGGTCGACATGCTCGGGCANCGCGCTTACGATCATGTCAGAGATTTGGCGCATTTTGGTTTCATCGACAGGCGCAGAGATGGCTTGACGCGGCGGCTGACGACGACGAGGCGCTTCGCAGAATACTTCGGATGCCCTGAGATTCATTATCGCAAGGTTCGGACCTGGTTCCGCGAAGAGGCCTCGAAAGCGGGTCTGACAAGCGCTCAGTTGGCCGAATCCTTGTCCGATGGACAGATGACCATCGAGGAGTTCACAGAGACTCCTTCTATCGAGTCGCTGGAACTTGAAGCGGCTCATGCCGAAGAGTGAGGTCTCACTCGCCGCGAACCTGTTTGAGGGCTGATTCCACCGCTGCCATCGTGATGCGTTCACCGCTCTCGCTGACGATGGCTGCGACAGCCTCGATCTCTTCTGTTGCGGCACCGGCTGAGGCTGCCATGTTGCGCAGGTGGAGTTTCATGTGGCCGGCTTGGATGCCGACTGTCGCGAGTGCTCGAAGAGCGCCGAGGTTCTGGGCGAGTCCCGCTGCTGCCATCACCTTGGCGAGTTGATCTGCTGAAGTGATGCCGAGCAGTGCAACGTTCGCTTGGGCGCCAGGGTGGATGCGGATGGCACCACCGACGAGGCCGACGGCCATCGGAATCTCGATTGAGCCAACGAGATTGCCATTTTCGTCCTTCTCCCAGTGAGTCATGGAGCCATAGCGGCGCTCGTGAGCCGCGTAGGAGTGAGCGCCGGATTCGATTGCTCGCCAATCCTGTCCGCAGGCGATGGCGATTGGCGAGATGGCGTTCATGATTCCCTTGTTGTGGGTGGTTGCTCGGAATGGGTCTGCAGCGGCGAAATGGTAGGCTTGTAGCACGCCGCTGATTATCTCGGTGCCTCGCTCGCCATCATCACCACTCTCAGACATTTCTTCAGGGGTAAAGGTGGCACTGACGCGCGCGAGGCGGTGAACTGCGAGGTTGCTGATTATTCGCAAGATGACTGTGCCGTCTGCGAGGTTCTCGACGCGCTTGGCTATGGATTCAGCCATGGTATTGACCGCATTAGCACCCATCGCGTCGCGACAATCGACGAGAATGTGGACAATCACCATCGGTCCAGAGTCGGTTTGGAGTATTCTCGTTTCGATATCCTTGCAGCCGCCACCGAATTTGACCAGAATCGGGTCGACATCGTTGCAGGCTTGGATCAATTCCTCCTTCGCAGCGAGAATCGCTGCCTGAGATGCATCCGGATCCTCGCATCCGACGACTTGGATTTGACCAATCATGATCGGATCGGTGTTGTTCGAGGTGAATCCGCCATTGATTTGGCAGCGTTTCGCCATGTTCGAGGCGGCAGCGACGACGCTGGCTTCCTCGACGACGAAGGGAATCAGGTAATGTTCGCCATCGATGATGAAGTTCGTCGCGACTCCGATCGGCAGTGAATATCGACCGATGACATTCTCGATCATCCGGTCGGCGACATCCTCGTCGAGTTCAGCATCTGCCCAGGCCTGGACTTGTTCCTCGCTCAGGCCTGCCAGTTCAGCGAGCATGGCTCGACGTTCGGGAATGGAGAGCTTGTAGAATCCCTTCAATCGGCTGTTGTCCACTGGCATTGATTCACCGAGCCTCGCTACAGCGCTTCGGTTCTAAGCCCTTCGCGGTTCCACCTCCCTCTGATCTGTGCAGCGGCAAAGGAGAGTGCTGCTCTAACATTCTTCTTTTCGTCCACCTAAGGGGGGGTCAATACGCCGATATGGCTGCGAATCTGCACTGGAAAAAGCGTTAATTGGGCCGTTAACGGTTTGTTAACGCATCGTCGAAGCGTTAGCAATGCGTTAATGGTAGTTTAACAGAACCGAAGTGCTGACCGTATATTCTTGAATCGACAATCCCGAAACATTAGGAAAACCCGTTAAATCGGCTTCTTGTAAGCGTGAGAATACGTGAACATTATGTACCCAGTGAAGCGCAGTGTCGATAATGGCTGAAGGCTCTGCAACGATCCTCGATCTGCCACCATTGCGAGGCAATCCCTTCGACCTGCGCCCTATCGAATCATCCCGTGCAGAGCACCTCGTAGGGCGCAATCCCTTACTCAGCAAGTTGAGAGGATACCTGATTCTACACACACCGAGGATGGTTCTACTCGTCGGCCAGAGAGGCTCTGGCCGCACCTCTTTCATCAACACCCTCGCATCTCAGACTTCTCGTCGCTCGTACATCGGGCAGTTCTGGCCCGAAGCAGAGGACCCGACGCAGGGGATAATCCACGAGATATCGGTCCATATCGCAGGCTTCGAGGTCGCGGCATCGATGCAGCTGGTGTCGGATCGATTGGTCGAGACCCTCGACAAGGAGACTGGAGTTCTACCGCTCATCGCCCTCGATTACCCCTCGCACATCGACCTCAACTCCACACTGGCCCGCCTCGCACCTCTCCTGCAGAGGCTTCGTGCGCTCGTCGTCGTCGCCATCACACCCTCACAACTCTCATCCCTCAACGACGATGTCCTCGATCTATTCGATGAACCACAGCGGCTGTCGAATCTGAACGAGAAGCAGATTCAATCGCTTTCCAACCATAGAATCTCTAAATTCGCCAACCAGAAATGGATAATCAAGCCGAATCTGCTCAAAGCGATCCACGAAAACACGGATGGCAACCCTCGACGAGTCGTGCGATTGCTGCGTGATCTCGTCGAAGAACGCCGCGATCCGATGGCAGGAGGCACTCTCGAGAGATTGGTGACTTGGAGGCATGCACAGCCCGAGGACCGCGAACCGCTCAGTGAAAGTGAACCTGAAACTGAATTCAAAGCAGAACCCGAAGCCATTCCTCCCTCGATAGTCGAAACTGAGGCTGAAGCAGATATCGAAGACGAAGACCTCGATGAGGACCCAGATGACCTCTGGGACGATGCGGATGAGTTGATCAGTGATGCCGAAGACGAGGCTGCGGAGATTCCAGAGGAAGCGGCTGATAGGGATTGGAACGAAGGCTTCGGCTCGCCTGAGAAGATCTGGGATGAGGAAGAGGAAT